>OFRZ01001569.1_pt1 | contig 13873 bp, 11 predicted proteins | sample 1543181 | NCBI WGS metagenome assembly OFRZ01 (sample SAMN04209245, study PRJEB22552) | human gut metagenome | biome: gut; material: feces | host: Homo sapiens | place: USA: Oklahoma | reverse complement strand
GGTAGATGGTCATGGAAACTTTGGCTCCATTGAAGGAGACGGGGCTGCAGCCATGCGTTATACTGAAGCAAGACTGGCGAAAATCACACAGGAGGCATATCTTGCCGATCTGGACAAAGATATCATTGATTTTGTACCGAATTTTGATGAGACAGAAAAAGAGCCGGCAGTTCTTCCGGTAAGAATTCCGAACCTTCTGCTGAACGGTGCGGAAGGGATCGCAGTTGGTATGGCAACCAGTATTCCGACACATAACCTGGGAGAGATTGTGGATGCGGTTAAGGCATACATGAAGAACAATGACATCACGACGAAACAGCTGATGAAGTACATCAAAGGACCGGATTTCCCGACAGGCGGGATTGTCGTCAATAAAGATGATCTGGCAGAAATTTATGAGACTGGAACCGGAAAGATCAAGATTCGTGGAAAAGTAGATGTGGAAGAGATAAAAGGCGGACGGAAGAAGATCGTCATTTCCGAAATCCCGTACACCATGATCGGAGCCGGAATCGGTAAATTTCTGAACGATGTCTGCAATCTGGTGGAGACAAAGAAGACCAGTGACATCGTAGACATTTCCAATCAGTCTTCCAAGGAAGGAATCCGTATTGTAATTGAAGTGAAGCGTGATGCAGATGTGGACAATCTGATCAACATGCTTTATAAAAAGACCAGACTGGAGGATACCTTTGGTGTCAATATGCTTGCGGTAGCCGATGGCAGACCGGAAGTACTGGGACTCAAACGTATCATCGAACATCATGTAGATTTCCAGTTTGAACTTGCAACCAGAAAATACAAGACGCTGCTGAAAAAAGAGCAGGATAAAAAAGAAATCCAGGAGGGTCTGATCAAGGCGTGTGACGTGATCGACCTGATCATTGAGATCCTGCGTGGAAGCTCGTCCATCAGGGATGCAAAAGAATGTCTGACAACAGGTGCGACAGAGAAGATCAAGTTTAAGTCGAAAAGATCTGAGAAGATGGCATCCATGCTCCGGTTTACCGACCGGCAGGCACAGGCAATTCTGGAGATGCGTCTGTACAAGCTGATCGGTCTGGAAATCGAGGCGCTGATGAAGGAGCATGAGACAACGCTTGCAAATATCGCAAAATATGAGGATATTCTGAATAATTATGATTCTATGGCGCAGGTGATCATTGATGATCTGGATGCGCTGAAAAAAGAATATGCCGTGAAGCGTAAAACGAAGATCGAGAATGCAGAAGAAGCTGTGTTTGAGGAAAATAAAGTACAGGAGCAGGAGGTTGTCCTTCTGATGGACCGCTTTGGTTATGCAAAGACGGTGGATGGATCCGTCTATGAACGTAACCGGGAAGCGGCAGATAAGGAGAATAAGTATATTCTGCGCTGCATGAATACCGGCAAGTTGTGTCTTTTTACATCGGATGGCAAGATGCATCAGATCAAAGTGATGGATCTCCCTTATGGAAAGTTCAGGGACAAAGGATTTCCAATCGACAATGTAAGTAATTTTGACAGTACAAAAGAAGAAATCGTATATCTGTGTGATGACAGAGAACTCTTTTTCTCAAAATTCCTGTTTGTCACGAAGCAGGGAATGATCAAAAAGGTGGCAGGAAGTGAATTCCAGGTAACTAAGCGGACAATCGCGGCAACGAAACTGCAGGATGAAGATGCACTGGTAAGTATCCGGCCGATCCGGGATGTGCAGGATGTAGTTCTGATGACGGAGAATGGATTTGTGCTCCGTTTCCCGGCGGAAGAAGTTTCGGAGAAGAAAAAGGGTGCAGTTGGTGTGCGCGGTATGAAATTACAGAAAAATGATAGCGTGGAAGAGGTATATCTGTTTGAAGAAGGAACGGAGAGCAAGGTGATCTTCCATGAAAAAGAAGTGACACTGAACCGTTTGAAACGGGCGAAAAGAGATGGAACAGGAACACGAATGAGAAAGTAGGTCGGTCATATGGCAACGGTAGGAATTGATCTTGGAACAACAAACAGTCTGGTAAGCGTGTGGCAGGATGATAAATGCACGTTGATTCCAAATAATCTGGGAGAATATTTAACACCGTCGGTAGTAGGAATTGATGAGAACGGTGAGATGCTGGTAGGGAGAACGGCGAAAGAGCGTCTGATCTCCCATCCGGAAAATACAGTGGCAAGTTTCAAGCGTTTTATGGGGACGGAGAAGACATTTATGCTTGGAAACAGGCGGTTTACAGCGGCAGATCTGTCGTCCATGGTCCTGCGGCAGCTGAAAGAAGATGCGGAAAAATACCTGGGTGAGCCGGTTGAAGAGGCAGTCATCAGTGTCCCGGCGTATTTTAATGATTTTCAGAGAAATGCGACGAAGATGGCAGGAGAGCTTGCCGGACTTACTGTGGAGCGTCTGGTCAATGAGCCGTCGGCGGCAGCACTTGCCTATCGCTTTGGAAAGACTAAGGAGGATCAGACCTTTCTGGTGTTTGATTTTGGCGGAGGAACTCTGGATATCTCGGTCGTAGATGCATTTGACAGTGTGATCGAGATTGTGGCAGTTGCCGGAGACAATCATCTCGGTGGGGATGATGTGAACCGTGCAATTGCGGAAAAATTCCTAAGTGTCAATCGGATTGATGAAGGAAAGATCACTAATGAAGAAAGAGCCAGCCTGATCCGGGAGAGTGAGAAGCTGAAACGTACACTGACTGATGCGCAGGAGGGCGAGATGGAGGTTGTGATCGGCGGACAGATTTACCAGATGAAACTGGATGCGAAAGGACTTCTGGAGGTGTCTGCAAAACTGCTGGAAGGAATCGGGATTCCGCTGAAACGGGCGATGAACGACAGTGGTTATGGATGGGAGGATATTGACGAGATCATTATGATCGGTGGATCCGGTAAGATGAAGATCGTGCAGAATTATCTGCAGTTTTTGAGCGGCAAAAGACCGCGATGTGAGATCGATCCGGATGTTGCGGTTGCGGTCGGCGCCGGAATGTATGCCGGGATTAAGGAGCGGCAGCAGGCAGTGCGGGATGTACTTCTTACAGATATATGTCCGTTTACACTCGGAACCGAGATCATTCACGGGGATCCGAAAGGACCGGCGATCATGTCTCCGATCATTGAGCGAAATTCGGTTCTTCCGATCAGCCGGGTGGAGCGATACTGGACGGTACATCAGTTCCAGGAATACTGTGATATCACGATTTTGCAGGGCGAGCACCGATATGCAGACCAGAATCTGGAGCTCGGGTGTATCCGTGTGCCGGTGCCGCTGGCAAGAAGAGAGGATCAGAGGGAAGCGGTGGATGTCCGATTTACCTATGACATTAACGGAATTCTGGAAGTGGATGTGACCGTGGTGAGCACCAAGGAGCATTTCAGTAAGGTGATCGTCAACAAAAATATCCATCTGACACCAGAGCAGATTGAGGAAAGAAGAAAAGAGTTGCAGAAGATTAAGATCCATCCGAGAGAGCAGGAAAAGAACCGGCTTCTGCTGGAAAGAGGCGACCGTCTTTACGAAGAAAACACCGGAGAAATCCGAAAATATCTGGACAAGATCCTGGCAGATTTTTCAGTTGCATTAAATGCACAGGATTTGCGGACGATCGAGAAGGCGTATACAAGGACAAGTGAGCTTCTGGATATTGTGGAGAATACACCGAAGAGATCGGTGCCGGTCAAGATAGAAGCTTATCTGTATGATGAGTGGAGGAGGCAGCAGTGATGAACTGTTTTACGGTACTTGGGATTGAACCAACAACGGAAAAGAAAACGATAAAGCGGGCGTATGCGGCGAAGTCCCGGGAGTTCCACCCGGAAGAACACCCGGAGGAATTCCAGAGGATCCACGATGCCTATGAAGAGGCGCTTGCGTGGGCGGAGCGCAATGCGGGAAGAGGGGAAGAGCCACAGATGCCGGAAGAGCCGCGGCAGATGGAGATGGGAGCAGCGGAATCTGAAACATGGAATTATGCAGAGCCGGAGAGAAACCCGGAAGAGGATTACATGGAAAATCCTCAGAAAGAAGATGCACAGTCAGAAGAATCTTCTGCGCAGTATGAAGAACTTCCTGTGCATTCTGACGAAGATTCTGAGGAAAGTTTCCGGGAAGAAGAGGCAGGAGAGCCATCTGTACAGTTAGAGGAAGATTCCCGGACGTGGGACAGTGACTGGACCCGTCAGTTTCAGAATATGGCGGATGCTTCTGAGCGACAAGGCGCGGATGACCGTGAGGTCCGGAAAATCATGGAGCAGTGCATCAGTCTGTATTTGAATGAAAAGGAACGGAATAAGCTGTATCACTGGAAGGATATTCTGGAGGAACCGGCGTATAGAGAATATTTCCGAACAAAAACCTTTGTGGAATCCTGGTATCATTTTCTGGATACCCACCGGATGTTTGATGCGGCGATCTGGCAGTATTTTCAGTGGATCGATGGAAAATTATTTTCAGCTCTTGAAGCAGATGTGATGCCGTTTGCCTATCCGACACAAGAAGAAATCGAAAGAATGCCGTGGCAGGAGACACCGGAACAGACGCAGGAGAGGCGAACACCGGAGCCTGGTCCGGCGCTTCCAAAGGTGAAAAAGGAGAAATCCAAAGCGGTGAAGGTACTCTTATATCTTGCGGCGCTTGCGGGAACCGGGATCGGCGGAATGATCCTTGGAATTATAGCAGGTACGATATTAGGGTAAGGAGGACGGAAGATGAAAAAGAAAAAATCCGGAAAAAGAATTTTTGCAATCGTTCTTCTTGTTGTGATTGGAATTAGCGGTTTTTACTTTGGATATGATATCGGAAGAATGGATCACGATGAGGAGAGGATTCGGGCAGAGCTGAAAAAGACGACTGCTGATTCAAAAATATCCATCCGCCCGGTTGCAAAGGGTGGTACTGGAAAAACGGAGATCGAAATCCTGACAGAATGTCTGGAGGATGCGAAGGACAGCCTGGAGAATCTGGAAAAATATAATGAACAGCTGCAGGCGCTCGATGGAAAGACACCGGATACAGAAACCGTTGTTTTGATACAGGATCTGGATGATAAGAACGAAAAAGCATATGAAGTACTGAAAAATCTTACGGAAAACCCGGCGGGATACATCGCAGAAAAAGCGGCGGCGCGTGGCGAAGGTGATGAAGTCTGGGCAGATGACTGGGCAGCAGATATCCAGGTTGTAAAATGGCTGAAAGAGAACGACGGAAAGCGTCTTTACAAAGAGAATCAGGCATATATTTTAAAAATCCTTGCATTTCAGGAAAAGTAGTGCTATACTGTATGCAGTTACATAAGAAATCTGGCAGAAGAGTGGACGAAAGTTCACTCTTCTTTTTGCCAGTCATACAACCAAAATCGGACAGATTTTTGGAGCCTGATTAAGAAAGGAAGTTGCAGATTGTCAAAAAAAGAAGTATATGAACAGAAAACAGAAGAGATTCTGAACCCAATCGTGGAAAAGCATGGATTTGATCTCTGGGATGTAGAATACGTAAAAGAGGGCGGAAACTGGTACCTGCGTGCTTATATTGATAAGCCGGGAGGAATTATGGTCGATGACTGTGAGGTTGTAAGCCGGGAACTTTCAGACATTCTGGATGAGAAGGATTTTATCGATGAAGCGTATATTCTGGAAGTGAGTTCGCCGGGACTTGGCAGACCGCTGAAGAAAGAAAAAGACTTTGCAAGAAGCCTGGGAGAAGAAGTAGAGGTTCGTACTTACCGGGCAATCGACAGACAGAAAGAGTTTATTGGAATCTTAAAAGATTATGATAAAGATACAGTTACCATTGAATATGAAGACGGCGAGACGATGACATTTGATAAAGCAGACATCGCACTGATCCGTCTGGCGTTCGATTTCTAGTGACAGGAGGAAGAAGGAAATGAATACCGAATTATTAGAAGCACTTACAATTCTTGAAGAGGAAAAAGATATCAGCAGAGATACTCTGATGGATGCCATTGAGAATTCACTGATCAATGCATGTAAGAATCATTTCGGAAAAGCAGACAATATCAAAGTAATTATGGATAAGGAGACATGCGATTACACTCTGATCCAGGAGAAGACCGTTGTAGAAGAAGTAGAGGACAAAGTAGAACAGATCAGTCTTGCAGATGCGAAGATGATCGATCCTTCTTATGAGATCGGTGACATCGTACAGATCCCGGTTGAGTCCAAATCTTTCGGACGTATCGCAACACAGAATGCAAAGAACCTGATTCTTCAGAAGATCCGTGAAGAAGAAAGAAAAGTTGTATATGATCAGTACTTTGAAAAAGAAAAAGATATCGTGACAGGTGTGGTTCAGAGATATATTGGCAAGAATGTCAGTGTAAACCTTGGAAAAGCAGATGCGATCCTTACTGAGAATGAGCAGGTAAAAGGTGAGAAATTCGAGCCGACAGAGCGTATCAAACTTTACGTTGTAGAGGTGAAGAACACGACAAAAGGACCAAAGATCCTTGTATCAAGAACACATCCGGAACTGGTTAAGCGTCTTTTTGAGGCGGAAGTAACCGAGGTGCGTGATGGTATTGTAGAGATCAAGAGCATTGCAAGAGAAGCAGGTTCCCGTACCAAGATCGCAGTATGGTCTAACGACCCGGATGTAGATCCGGTTGGAGCATGCGTTGGTATGAACGGTGCCAGAGTCGGAGCCGTTGTAAATGAACTCCGCGGTGAAAAGATTGATATCATCAACTGGAGTGATAACCCGGCAATCCTGATCGAGAATGCACTCAGCCCGGCGAAGGTTATTTCTGTAATGGCTGATCCGGATGAGAGAACAGCAAGTGTAATTGTACCGGATTACCAGCTTTCACTTGCAATCGGTAAAGAAGGTCAGAATGCACGTCTTGCAGCAAGACTGACCGGATATAAGATCGATATCAAGAACGAAACACAGGCGATCGAGTCTGGCGAACTTCCGGCAGATTATATGAATATGGCTGAGAATTATGAAGATGATTATCAGGAGGAAGAGTATTCAGACGAAGAATATTCTGCTGATGAAGAATCAGAGGAAGAAGTAGCAGATGATCTTGATCTGTATGAAGAATAGACAGAGGTGATTATTTGAGTACGACCAAAAAGATCCCGATGCGTAAATGCGTGGGATGTCAGGAAATGAAGAATAAAAAAGAAATGCTGCGTGTTCTGAAAACAGCAGAAGGCGAATTCATTCTGGACGCAACCGGACGTAAGAACGGGCGCGGGGCATATCTGTGCTTTTCCGGAAAATGTTTGCAGGAAGCAATAAAGAATAAAGGACTGGAACGTTCTTTCAAACAGGCGATACCAAAAGAGATATACGAAAATCTGGAAAAGGAGCTGGAGCAGCTTGAACATGAATAGAGCATTATCGATGATCAGTCTGGCGACCAAAGCCGGTAAGACAAAGAGCGGGGAATTCATGACAGAAAAAGAAGTCAAGGAAGGACGCGCGCATCTGGTGATTGTGGCAGACGACGCATCGGACAATACAAAAAAGAAATTTCAGAACATGTGTGATTTTTATAAAGTGCCAATATACTTTTTTGAAGATAAAGATACCCTGGGCCATGCGATGGGAAAAGAGTTCCGCGCTTCGCTTGCAGTAACAGATGCAGGGTTTGCAAAAGGAATCAGAAAACATCTGGATATGGAAGAAGGATAATAGGAACTGTATACAGGAGGTAGATTTATGGCAAAATTAAGAGTATATGAACTGGCAGAACAGATGAATAAGACAAACAAAGAAATACTCTCTATATTAAAAGATAAAGGAATTGAGGTGGCAAGTCATATGAGTACACTTTCAGATGAACAGATTGATGCAGTAAAAAGTGAAAAAACTTCTGAAGATACCCCGAAGAAGAAAAATATCGTTCAGGTTTTCAGACCGCAGAACTCACAGGGCGGCGGAAGAGGCCGTAATGGTCAGGGACGCCAGCAGGGCAGTCGAAACGGACAGCGCTCGCAAGGCAATGGAAATGGTCAGGGACGCCCACAGGGCAATGGAAACAGACAGGAACGCCCACAGAATGGTAACAGCCAGGGACGCCCTCAGGGAAATGGCCAGGGACGTCCGCAGAACGGAAACAGACAGGAACGCCCGCAGGGTAATGGAAATGGCCAGGGACGTCCGCAGAACGGAAACAGACAGGATCGTCCGCAGGGAGAAAACCGTGATAACAGACAGCGCAGAAATCCAAACGGACCAAGAAACGGTCAGGATCAGAGACAGGGACGCCCGGGTGATGGAAGAAGAGATGGCGGATTCCAGAACCGCGGAGACAGAAGAGATAACCGTGATAACAGAGACGGAAGAGAGATGCGTGATGGCGGACGCCGTGACGACAGAAGAAAATCCAGCCCGTCTATTCCGGCACCTGCAATCGCAGAACAGAAACCAAGCCGCAACAAACCAAAAGATGCGCACAAGAAGAAAGAATATAACAGAAATGAAGAGAACGAAGACAGACTGCAGAAAGGCAAAAAGGGCAAAAACAATAACGCTCAGCCGAAAATGGTAAAACCACAGCCAAAGAAAGAGGTTGTGGAGGAGCAGATCAAGCAGATCACAATTCCGGAAGTACTTACAATCCAGGAACTTGCAGATGCAATGAAGATCCAGCCATCTGTAATCGTTAAGAAACTCTTCATGCAGGGCAAGATTGTAACAGTCAACCAGGAAATTGATTACGAGACAGCTGAAGAAATCGCTCTGGAATTCGATGTGCTCTGTGAAAAAGAAGAAGTAGTCGATGTGATCGAAGAACTTCTGAAAGAAGACGAAGAAGACGAAAAGAAAATGAAGAAACGTCCGCCGGTAGTCTGCGTTATGGGACACGTTGACCACGGTAAAACCTCTCTTCTTGACAAGATCCGTGATACCCATGTCATCGCAGGAGAAGCAGGTGGAATCACACAGCATATCGGTGCTTCAGTTGTGGAAATCAACGGTGAGAAAATCACCTTCCTCGATACACCGGGACATGAAGCATTTACCGCAATGCGTATGCGTGGTGCAAATTCTACCGATATTGCAATCCTGGTTGTTGCAGCAGATGACGGTGTCATGCCGCAGACTGTAGAAGCGATCAACCATGCAAAGGCAGCAGGGATCGAGATCGTAGTTGCGATCAACAAGATCGATAAGCCAAGTGCCAATATCGACCGTGTAAAACAGGAACTGACCGAATATGAACTGATTCCGGAAGACTGGGGCGGAAGCACCATCTGTGTACCGGTATCTGCTCATACAGGAGAAGGAATCAAAGAGCTTCTGGAAATGGTTCTTCTTACCGCAGAAGTGATGGAACTGAAAGCAAATCCGAACCGCCGCGCAAGAGGTCTTGTAATTGAGGCTGAGCTTGACAAAGGAAAAGGACCGGTTGCAACCGTTCTTGTACAGAAGGGTACACTCCGTGTCGGAGATCCGATCGCAGCAGGTTCTGCGTATGGTAAAGTACGTGCCATGATGGATGACCAGGGACGCCGTGTAAAAGAAGCAGGTCCTTCTATGCCGGTTGAGATCCTCGGTCTTAATGATGTGCCGAATGCAGGTGAAGTATTTGTTGGCTGCAAGAATGATAAAGATGCAAGAAGCTTTGCAGAGACGTTCATCAGTCAGAACAAGATCAAGAAACTGGAAGAAACCAAGTCCAAGATGTCTCTGGATGATCTGTTCAACCAGATCCAGGAAGGCAACTTAAAAGAACTTGGAATCGTTGTAAAAGCAGACGTACAGGGATCTGTAGAAGCGATCAAGCAGAGCCTTGTCAAACTTTCCAATGAAGAAGTCGTTGTCAAGATCATCCATGGTGGTGTTGGTGCGATCAATGAATCTGACGTTACGCTTGCAGCAGCATCCAATGCGATCATTATCGGATTCAATGTACGTCCGGACGCAACTGCAAAGGAAACGGCAGAACGTGAAGGCGTTGATGTGAGACTGTACCGTGTCATCTACAATGCGATCGAAGACGTTGAATCAGCCATGAAGGGTATGCTTGAGCCTGTATTTGAAGAAAAGGTACTTGGCCATGCCGAAGTACGTCAGACATTCAAGGCTTCCGGAGTCGGAACAATTGCAGGATCTTATGTCCTTGACGGTACATTTGAACGTGACTGCCAGGCAAGAATCGTTCGTGACGGCGTTGTGATCTATGATGGAAAGCTTGCTTCATTAAAGCGTTTCAAAGATGATGTGAAGGAAGTTAAAGCCGGATATGAATGTGGTTTCGTATTTGAACGTTTCAACGATGTCAAAGAAGGAGACCAGGTAGAAGCATTCAAGATGGTGGAAGTTCCTAGATAAAGAAGGGTAGAAAATGAGAAAAAACAGCATTAAGAATACAAGAGTAAACGCAGAGGTGCAGCGTGAACTGAGTACTATTCTGCGTGGAGGGATCAAGGATCCGCGTGTTGCACCGATGACTTCGGTTGTAGCGGTAGAGGTTGCTCCGGATCTTAAAACCTGCAAAGCATATATCAGTGTCCTGGGCGATGAAAAAGCCCAGGCTGATACCCTGAAGGGATTACAGAGCGCAGAAGGCTATATCCGCCGCGAACTTGCTCATACACTGAATATGCGTAACACACCGGAGATCAAGTTCGTACTGGATCAGTCCATTGAATATGGTGTCCGGATGTCAAAGAAAATTGATGATGTAACAAGAGATTTACGGGAAGAGGATGATTAGTATGTTATTAGATGCAATTTCTAAAGCCGGGACGATCGCACTTGGCGGACATGTCCGCCCGGATGGGGACTGTGCAGGTTCCTGCATGGGATTGTATAACTATGTCAGAGAGAATTTTCCTGAAAAAGAGATCGATGTTTATCTGGAAGAGCTTCCGAATACACTGAAGTTCATGAAAAATACAGATAAGATCCGGCATGAAGTGACGGAAGAAAAAACCTATGATCTGTTTATCGCACTGGATTGCGGGGATATGGGAAGACTTGGATTTTCGGCAGTCCTTTTCAAAAAAGCGGCAGTAAGATTCTGTGTAGATCATCATGTGAGCAACCAGAGTTTTGCAGATCAGAACTATATCATGCCAGATGCAAGCTCGACAAGTGAGCTGATCTACAATCTGCTGGATTATGGGAAGATGTCTGTGGAGACTGCCGAGTGCCTTTACACAGGAATGGTGCATGATACCGGTGTGTTCCGTTATTCCTGTACCCATCCGTCGACCATGCGCGCAGCAGCAGCACTGATGGAAAAAGGGATCGATTTTACAAAAATAATTACAGAGACTTTTGATGAAAAGACCTATGCACAGAACCAGATTCTGGGGCGTGCATTGTTGGAAAGCTTTCTTTTTATGGACGGAAGATGTATTGTATCTTACGTTACAAAAGAAGAGATGGATTTCTACCAGGTAAAAGCGAAACATCTGGATGGAATCGTAAGCCAGCTGAAACTCACAAAAGGTATCGATGTTGCAATTTTTATGTATGAGCTTGAACATGGAACCTTTAAGGTAAGTCTGCGATCCAGTGAAAAGATAGATGTAAGTGTAGTTGCAAGCTATTTTGGCGGCGGCGGACACGCAAGGGCAGCCGGATTCTCCATGACTGCCACACCACATGATATCATCAACAATCTGGCAAGAAGACTGGAACTTCAGTTTAACAGTGGGAGCGAAGCGGAATGATACATGGCGTGCTGAATGTATATAAAGAAAAAGGCTATACGTCCCATGATGTGGTTGCAAAGCTGCGCGGGATCGTAAAGCAGAAAAAGATCGGGCATACCGGAACCCTTGATCCGGATGCCGAAGGAGTACTTCCGGTCTGCTTTGGGAAAGCAACAAAGCTTTGTGACCTGCTGACAGATAAAGATAAAACCTATCAGGCGGTTCTTCTTCTCGGTCAGGTGACGGATACACAGGATACTTCCGGTCAGGTTCTGGAAAAACATAGCACAGAAGATCTGACCAATGAAAAAGTGGAAAATGTGATCCGCAGCTTTGAGGGAGAATACGATCAGATTCCGCCGATGTATTCGGCACTCAAAGTTAACGGGAAAAAGCTTTATGAGCTTGCCAGAGAGGGCAAAGAAGTAGAGCGGAAAGCACGAAGAATCACGATTCATGAGATCCGGATCCTGGAGATCAATCTTCCGGAGGTAAAACTGGAAGTGACCTGTTCAAAGGGAACGTATATCCGTACACTGTGTCATGATATCGGTCAGAAGCTTGGCTGTGGCGGATGCATGAAAGAGCTTTTGAGAACACGTGTAGAGCGGTTTGGACTTGAAGACAGTATCCGGCTCGGTGAAATTGCACAGCTTCAGAAAGAAGGGATTCTGGAGGAGAAGATCATCGCGATAGATGAAATGTTTCCAACGTATGCACAGGTCGTACTGCCACCAAAAACGGCCACGGCAGTACGGAACGGGAATAGTTTCAGAAAAAGAGATATTTCACAGGAAACAGCATTAAAGGAGTATGAGAACGATGAGAGAGTCCGCGTGTACGATGAATCGCATCAGTTTATTGCGATTTACTGTTACTGCAGGAAAGACGATCTCTTCAAGATTGTAAAAATGTTTTTTGATGGAAATGAAAAAAAGTAATTAAAGAGGAAAGAACATGGACTATATCAGAGGGCTGGAAGCCTATCAGGATTCCAGAGAGGCAGCAATCACACTCGGCAAATTTGATGGAGTTCACAGAGGACATCAGAAGCTGATCAAAAAAGTATGTCAGCTGAAGGCGAAAAAAGGCGTTCGTTCTGTTGTGTTTGCATTTGATATGAATCCGCTTTATGAAAAGCTTGGAAAATCAAGAGAAGGGATCATGTCCAATGAGGAGCGCAGATGTCTTCTGGACAAGAAAGTAGATGTACTGCTGGAATGCCCGTTTTCCGAAGATGTCACAAGTATGTCGGCAGAGGATTTCATCCGGAAGATCCTGATTGAGAAAATTCATGCCCGGTATATTGTGATCGGAACAGATTTCCACTTTGGGCATGACAAGCGTGGTGATGCAAAAATGCTTGCAGAATATGCCGATGTGTATGGATATGAACTTTTTGTGATTGAAAAAGAGATGTACGGAAAACGGGAGATCAGCAGCAGCTATGTCAGGGAAGAACTTCGGAAGGGAAATATGGAAGCTGTGAATGATATGCTGGGGTATGCATATACTGTACGGGGAAAAGTAGAGCATGGCAGGCAGCTGGGCAGAAAACTGGGATTTCCGACACTTAATGTACATCCGTCAAGGGATAAACTTCTTCCACCGAACGGAGTTTATCTGGATAGTGTGAGGATTGATGGAATCTGGTACAACGGAATCGGTAATGTCGGGTTTAAGCCAACGGTATCCGATGAGAACCGGATGCTGATCGAGAGCAATCTGCTGGATTACAGTGGTGATGCCTACGGAAAAGAGGTAGAGATCCAGCTTTATCATTTTAAGAGACCGGAGCAGAAGTTTGAATCGATAGAAATGATGAAGGCTCAGATCGATCAGGATATTGCTTACGCAAAAGAATTTTTCCGTTATCATCATAAGAAATAACAGAGCCGGTGAAAAAGCTCCGGAAATGCGGTTATTTACAGGCAGCCTGTGAACAGGAATATGAAAACCTGCCAGATGCGGGAAAGATAAAATCCTTCTTGACAGGATTCGGGGCATATGGTACACTAGGCAAGTATGAAAAACCGATGTTCGGCAGATGGAATCTCCAACCACTGCTTAATATCAGGCAATTAACAGTATATTTAGGAGGTAGTGACAAATGATCACAAAAGAAATGAAAGAACAGATTATCAAAGAATACGGAAGAACAGAAGGAGATACAGGATCTCCGGAAGTACAGGTAGCTCTTCTTACAGCAAGAATCAATGATCTTACAGATCACTTCAAAGCTAACCCGAAGGATCAC
>OFRZ01001567.1_pt1 | contig 13891 bp, 8 predicted proteins | sample 1543181 | NCBI WGS metagenome assembly OFRZ01 (sample SAMN04209245, study PRJEB22552) | human gut metagenome | biome: gut; material: feces | host: Homo sapiens | place: USA: Oklahoma | reverse complement strand
AGAAAAAGCAATTTTCACAGTTCTTTTTTACGAATCTTTCCGCTTTCAGTCTTTGGAAACTCCTTTAGAAAGACAAATTCGCGTGGAATCTCATAATCTGCCAGTCTTTCTGCCAAAAATTCCCGAATTGCCATATTGGTACAACCACATTTTCCGCTGTCACTTCCGGCAATTTCTTCCCTTTCAGCTTCTTTCTCCCACACAATCCACACTTTCAGATAATCGCGCCCATGCTCATGGACTGCCTTCACTGCCGTCTCTGCCACTCCCGGAAATGTCCGCACCGCCTCTTCGATCCGGAGGGATGACACTTTTCTCCCATTTATGTTGCAGATATCATCATCCCTCCCATCAAAATAGAAGAGTCCCTCTGCATCTGTGTGACCGCAGTCCCCAATCACCGCGTCATTTCCAATTCCAAGAATTCCATACCGCGTTTTTACATGGAAATGGTCGTTTTCAATCCAGACATCCACCTCTGGAAATGCACGGCCAACCAGCGTCGTATCTTCTTTCATCTCACTTCCACGGATATAGGTAATATAGTTCAGCTCGCTGGCGCCATAATACAATGTAATCTCCGCTTCGGGAAATGCCTTTTTAAACTGCACTGCCTCCGCACCGCCCATACTCTGGGAGCCGCTGACAAAAGAAATAATCCGGTAATTGACCGCCTGTTCCCGCTCATAGATACGCCGCAGCGCCCGCAGCTTGACCGGAATCAGATAGACGCTGGTCGCCTGTTCTGCCTCGATCATCCGCTTCCAGAGGCGCGGATCAAAGGAATCCGCCGCAACGACGCTTCCGCCGGACGCAAGCTGCGCCATATAAAGGTTCAGGTTGCCCGTAAACGCCAGGCTCCCCTGCATAAACGTAATGCTTCCCTCTCCCATTTTGAAAATTTTATTCTGAAGCTTAAAAAAATCGTGCCAGCTTTCAAAGGAGCGGAACAATACTTTCTGACGACCGGAGGTTCCCGACGTCATCACACCCATATATGCCCCTTCCGGAGGTGTCACGTCACGCAATTCATCGGAAATTTTTACATCGGACGGTGCAATCACCGGAACCGCATTTCCGTCTCCATATGCCAGAAACTGAATAAGCTGATGCGCGATCGTCGGTTCCTGGATCCAGTGGATGTGACGTTTTCCCTGTTTTTCTTCTATCTCTTTCGGATGTTTCCTTACACGTTCTGCCGCCTCGATGAGCTCCCCGAACGTATAGCGCTCTTTCTCCGTGATCAGGGCTTCCCACTCTGGCGGGTATGCCCGGAGCGCATCCAGATATGTATTTATACGTTGTGTCTGTATTTCTTTCATGATTAATTCCTGTCTTTTACTTATTTTTATATAGAACTTTTTACCAATTTGAGCTTTTAAATTTACCACATTTACTTTTTATATCATTCAAGCACTGTCTTCATCTACTTCATTACTTTCTCCACCAGAATACTGCTTCCGATCCCTCCGGCGGCTGCCACGCAGCACATTCCCAAATGCCCATTTTTATATTCCAGTGCTTTCATCAGATGCAGCAGAATCATTGCGCCGGAGACTCCATATGGATGCCCATAGGCAAGTGCCCCGCCCCAGATATTATAACGGTCTTCAATTCCCGGAAATGCACGTTCAAATAGAACATCAATAACGGCAAACGCTTCATTGACCTCAAAAGCATCGATCTCCTGATAAGAATGCCCCGTTTTTGCAAGTATCGCCTTAGCAGCGCTGACGGCTGATTTTGGGCTCATCATCGGATCATCCCCGATCGCTGTACCAAACCGGAAACGGCATTCTGCTTTCCGTCCCTGTTCCCGCAAAAACCGTTCCGAACAAAGTACCACAAATGCCGCACCATCGTGCATCAGGCACGCATTTGCCGCCGTGATTTTCGTGCCATTTGGAAGCAGATACGGCAGGCGGTCGATCAGACGCTGGCTCATTGTCGGACGGATTCCCTCATCCCGGCTGCTGCCGTCGATGGAAACCGTTATATCCTCCAATATTCCCTCTTTGCGCGCCTGCGCCGCCCTCTTATGGCTCCGGAGCACCCAGGTGTCCATCTCTTCCTTAGAGACATTTTCCCGGATCGCAGTCTCCTCCGCGCCCTCTAACATAACCTGCTCGCCGCGCTTTCCCGGCACAAACTGTGCAACCGTATACACCTTTCCACCGTCATACTCCGGATGGTTCGGGGACATCATGCGGTACGGCTGTACCGAAGAACTCTCCATTCCCCCGGCAATGACCAGATCCGCCATCCCGCTCTCAATCTTGGCTGCTGCCGCGCTGATCGCCTCCAGCGCCGACCCGCACTGCAGATCCAAAGTAACCGCCGGAATCCGCTCTGGAAACCCTGCCGAAAGTGCCGCCAGACGCGTGATATTGCCGCCTCCCCCGACCGCATTTCCTCCTATTATATAGTCGATCGCATCGGTTGGAAGCTCAAATCGCGAAACCACCTCCCGCAGCACCTCCGCCCCCAGCTTTTCCGCCGGGATATGACGGTACATTCCATCTTTCACCCCGATGTAACTGCGCAAACCGCCCAGAATATATACGTGATTCATACTTTTCTCCTGTTTTTCTTCTAGTCCTAATTAAAATTAAAGGGATGCGGCAACGGACTCCTCATGCCTCCTGGCTGCATTTCTGCACTAAAAGGCTGATTCTGTTCACTACCACATCCCATCTTTATTTTCTATCTAATTTCCAAATAAGCCCGTCCGCTTCAGCGCCTTTCCAAGTGCTACCGCTGCCACACACTTAACGATGTCCAGCGGAATAAACGGAATTATCGACTGCACGATAACTGCACCCCACGGCTGTCCGGTCACGTGTTTCATCCAGCCTGCACCGAATGCGTAAATCACCGGAATACCAACTACAATCAGGAACGCTGTCTGGAATGCAACATTTTTCCATTTCCGGCAGAACAGGGAAATCAGGAACGCAACAACCAGAAATCCGATATAGTAACCGCCGCTCGGTCCAAGCAGTTTTCCCGGTCCTGCGCTTCCGCCGCTGAATACCGGCACGCCGCATAAGCCTAACAGCAGCCAGCTCGCCATAACTAAAATGGTATCCTGTGGTGCAATCAGCAGACCGATCAGGTTGACAATCATCGTCTGCGCTGTGATCTTTGCATCCGAAAACGGAAGCGGAATCGCAATATACGAAGACACACTGATAAGAGCCAGCATCATCGCCAAAAGTGTAAGCCGCTTCGCGCTCCATGCGCCGTGTACGTTCACTGCACTTGTCTCTGAACTCATTATATATACCTCCTCAGTGATAAAATTCTAAGCCGTGTAATGCATTTTCCTATGAATCACACACAGAGAATCCTTGCTAGAAAAGAGTATATCGGAATTTCAGAGGATTGTCAACCTTGTTTTTATAAATGGTTTACATATGCATCCATAGCTCCTCTGCACCCACTTTATCATCGGCATCCCTATTTTTCTGTAATCGAAAGAATTTCCTTTCCCTCTTGCTTCGTTCTCAGATACACCGCGTTTCTTCCCTCCTGCCCCGAATCCGACAGATATACCTCCTCATCAGGACGAAGTGGGGCAAGAAAACGTACTTCCAGAGCGGTCTGTCCCTTCATCCAGCCCTTCTTCCACAGACGAAGCAGGCAGGCATTCATAACAAGAAACCCCGGCAGAACTGCCGCTTCTCCCTGATGGATCGGATTGGTATCTGCCGCCTCCCGGAGATATTCTTCCATCTGGCTGCGGCTAAATGCCAGCGTATCATCATCCTCACTTCCCAGTTCCGTAATTGCTTTCATGAGCGTCATTTTCTCTTTTTCCGGGACAAGGACGCTCTGGAGCGGTTTTACCAGCAGCACTTCCATCCCCTCATTTTCCCGTTCCTTTTCCTCCTCCGCTGCCGCTATGCGGACCCGGATTGCCGAGCGGCCTTTTTTGATGATTTCTGGAGTTAATTTGGTATGGCAAAACTCATTCTCCCCCTGTTTGGGCTGCCAGTCCAGATGAAGTGTAGTTGTGCCTATCATCCATCCCTCGTATCCTTCCAATGTGGAGAGAGCGCACTCAAAGCAAAGAAGCTTCTTTTTCAATCTATCATTCACGGTATTTTCGACCTCTTCGTTATAAATTATAAATCTGACTCGCATGCACTTTTCGCTGCTCATTATACTAGATCTGTTCCAGAATCACAATATCCGAATCTCCCGCGTCTCCCCCTGATCCACCGGAATAAATCGGTCTTTTAAGCCCGGCGTCAGCCAGATCGTGCCGCTCTCGTCAACCAGGACTGCCTCATAGTCCTGATGCGCCGCCCAGTGTGCCGCTGCCTTTTCCCGTCCCATGACAAACAGGGCGGTCGAAAGCCCATCGCAGCGCAGTCCGCATGGTCCGATGATTGTCACAGAAATCAGCCCGCTATGCGCCGGCGCCCCAGTGGACGGATCCATGATATGCCAGTAAATTGTTCCGTCATCATCCGTGAAATAGCGCTCATAGCCGCCGGAGGTAATGACCGCCTCATCCTGCACCCTGACTCCGCCCAGATAGCCGTCGCTCTCCGGATCCTTGATGCCGACATACCATTTCTCGCCATCCGGTTTTGTTCCGATCGTCTGGATATTGCCTCCAAGACTGAACAGTGCGCTCGTCACGCCGTCCCCCTTCATGGTTTTTACCACCTCATCCCCGGTAAATCCCTTTCCGACACCGCCTAGATCCACCATCATTCCTGGCTCGATCGATGCCGTATCTGCTTCTAAACCGACCAGACGATAATCGACCGATTTAAGCAGACTTTCCCGCTCGCTCTCACTGGGGACCCGGTAATTTCCCGTTGTAAATCCCCAGCTTTGCACAACCGGGTAAATCGAAATATCGAGCGCACCATCTGTTTCCGCTCCCAGTGCCAGCGCCTCCTGCATCAGGTAACGCGTATCATCGGAAAGTTTCGCTGTTTTCTCCTGATTTAGATAGAAAATATCGCTGTTTTCCTGCGTTGTCGAAAGCTCCCCTTCCAGCTCTTCCACCCGCCGTTTCACTTTTTCCTGCAAAGCCGCACTTCCACCGTAGGCATCAAACTGCATCACAGTATCCATCGCAAACACCGTCCAGTTCTGCCCTTCTCCCGGATTCTGATTCGAATTTGAGGGATTTTTCTCTAAATTTTCGTTTTTTTCTACTTCTGCCACACTTTCTGCCGTCTCTTCCGTAGACGCAGATAAACGAGGACGGTCATTCTGGACCGCCCCCGTTTGATCCGGCTGCGATGAAGCACCGCAGCCACACAGCAGCAGGGTTAATAAAATCCACCACTTCTGTTTCAATTTTTACTCCTTTAAATACAACTACTCTTCTTCAGAAACAGACTCTTCTTTCTCAGAAGCATCGCCTTTACCTCCGTCGGATTCTTCCTTATCAGAAGTATCATCTTTTACGTCACCGGTCTCATCCTTCTTGGAATCGTCACCAGTTTCGCCGGATTCATCTTTCGAATCATCCTTGTCAGCATCGCCTTTATCTGAAGTTTCGTCTTTCTTCTCATCCGAAGTATCCTTGGACTCGTCCGAATCCTCTTTCTTGTCCTCGTCTACTTCCGGTGCCTTGTTCGCATCGTCTGTCTCGTTCTTCTTATCGCCATCCGGTACATCTGCCTTGTTTTCGTCATTCGTCTTCGGCTCTTCCGGGGTTGTATCCTCTGCCGGTGTTTGCTCCGGTGTGGTTACTCCCTCGGTTGGGGTGGTGACGATCTCGCTTGGGAGGACTTCGTCGGCGATGAGCGTTTTGGATTCCTTGATTAATTTCCAGTTTTTATCAAGTTTGCACTCAATCGTTCCGTTATTCTTAGTGTAGATAAGAATTTCATTATCCTCTTCTTCACTTAATCCAGACGCTGAAACCTTTAAACAATCATAATTATCATTGCTATAAGATGTATCCGTTGCATGCGGTGCAAACTCACCACTTCCAAGGAACGAGGAAACGGATGCCTTGCTATACTCTGTTCCATTTACTGCAACCGAATCAATCTCCTTTAAGAAAGTTTTTAACTTTTCCCCCTCAACTCCATTGAAACGGATCAGTAAATAATCTCCTGTCCAACTACTCTCTTTTACAACACTGGAAACCTCAATTTCTGTATCTGCTTTCTGGCTCTCAACTGTAACCGTGATCGACTGATTCTTGTAACCTTTTGCTTCGATCACAATCTCATTCAAGCCACTATCCAGTGTGCCAGTCTGAATTATCAATGTTGTACCATTTACTGCAAATTCAAGTGCAACATCTTCCTCCTCATCATTGCCAGTTACTTTTACAGACTTAATTGCTTTCAGATACTCTTCATCACCAGTCAGAACCAGCGGTTCTCCCTCATCAACCGTAGAGTTGCCTGTCAGCTTCGGTGCTGGAAGCAGTTTCTCTTCGTCACCCGCTAACTTCATATCCTTTGTAACTGTAAAGGTAAGCTCTTCATATCCTTCTGCCTGGATCGTTACATCGGTGCTTTCTTCGGTGCTGAAACCGTCTAAAGTGAAATCGATGCAATCAAAATCCTGTACATTGTTATCTGGATCATCTGCATCTGTCATCTTCCATGTAGGGTTATACGAACTAAGGCTGTAAGTTGCTTTCGTATACTCTTTATTTCCAACTTTCACGGATGTAATCTTAGTCAAGTAGTCTTTTACACTCGTTCCCTTTGAAGCTTTAAAAGAAGCACGTCCAAAATCCGGATCAAATGACCAACTGGCTTTATGTTTGCTAAACTCCACTACTTCTGGAGCTGCCATCTCTTCCTTAATTTCTTCCTCTTCCTTCTCAACCACAAATTCACATCTCAGGGCCTCTGTGTAGTAATTCGAACGAAGTGTCAGTTTATAAGTTCCCGGCTGAACCTGATGGAGAATCAGCTTCTTGCCATCCCCGGATACTTCATAGTAAACATCGTTGCTGCTGGACACGCCCTTCGTGTAGATATTTCTCTCAACCGCATCTTCCTCGTCAGAAAGCAGGGTAACAGATTTCAGGTTCTTCAGGAAATCTCCCTTGCTGCCATTAACGGTAAATTCAGCATCTGCAAAATAGTAAGTCTTATTAGAATCTTCTTTTTTCTCAGCTGCAAACGCCTCTTTATCATCCGCATAATCAACGGTCAGCGATAAATCGTTTTCCAGCACCTTATCGTATGTAAATGCGATACTCTGGCTCTTATATCCCGTTGCATCGACAGTCAGCTTATACTCCTCACCAGCCTTGAATACATCCGCCTCTATGGTAATGGTGCCAGCTTCTTTATCGATGGAATACTTGTCCTTGCTGAGTGCCTGCCAGTTTCCGTTGACAACGATACTCTGAACCGCCTCGATATACTCTGTAGCCTCTGTCTGCAGGACTACCGGCTCGCCCTCTTTGTTCTGTACAACTGTAATCGCCGGTGCATCCTGACGGGAGAAGTTTCCATTGTACTGGATATCGCCGAGCAGACCATCTTCGAGAACTTCTTTTGCCGTTGCCGGATGGTTCGGATCCAGTGCTCCATTTTCACGGTAATCTGCAAATGGAAGCATTCTGTTCTCTTCGTATTTCTGATTCTCGCTCTTATTTACGTAGTCTGTCCATCTGAAGAAATCATCATCTCCAGTATCAAAGACTGCATCCGGAATCGCATTGTACCACCACTCCATCACTGCCTTGAACGCATCATTTTCCATCTTGGTCTGTTCAAGGAGATGTGCATTTACAAGCAGATCTGAATCAAAAATCAGGTTTGCAGAAATTGCAGAGCTTCCTGAGCTGCTGCCGCTGGAGCTTCCACTTCCGCCGGAACCAGTCGATGCGGTGCTGATACCGTCGAATCCGTATGCCGCCATTTTCTGACCATTGGTCTGTTCCTTCTCTTTTACCGGCTCTGCGCCCGTTGTCACCTTGAAGCTCTTGGAGAATGACCGGAAACCATTTGCATATACCGTGATCTTGTAATTGCCCTTGTATGGCAGATGGTCTGTATTATCATTGTACAGAACAAATAAATCCTGGCTGTAGAGATACCAGTCATCGATCATCTTAAGGTCGCTTACTGTTCCGTTCGGATCTTCCAGGGTCACACGCTCGATCGGTGTCTCAATTGCATATACCAGATCGCTGACTGCAAAATGGAGATTCTTACCGGACTGCGGTGTTTCCTTAAGCTCCAGCGTCGGTACTGTCTCATTGACGACATGAATCGGGACGAGCGCGGAACCGCCTGCCGACGATACAACCCGCACATAATAACGTCCATTATTGTAGAAATTGCTCTGTCCTGTCTGGATAGTCAGCTGTCCAACGCGTCCCTGTCCGTGCGCCACATTCTTTTCACTGTCAAATACGAGGCTTGAATTGATTGTGTTCTTCTGCTCATCGTATTCAACCAGCTCCAGTTTGCGGATGCCGTCAAACCACTCTTTTTCCTCATCTGTATTATAGTTAAACAGAATGGTAACAGCTGCTTTTCCATTTTTTGGAAGAACCGCATCCGGCGAATAGCTCGGATGAGTCTGCTTCTCCTCATTCAAGTTATAAGTAGTCTTTTTCGGAGAAATGCGGGGATTTCCGTTTTCATCGTAATTGGTCAGATAATAGTCCCAGTAAGCAACTGACTCATGCGTCAGAATCTTCTCAGGCAGATAGCCGTCGTTTTCCTCATATACAGCATCTTCCTGGCTCTCATTGCTCAGAACCACCGTCTCTTCCTTTGCCCCATCTTCTTTGCTGCTGACGGTTACTTTGCCCGGTGTGCCAAGAAGCGCCAGTTTTGCCATACGTCCGTCATCTGTGATCGGAGTTAAAAGATTGGTTACATCTTTTCCATCGACCTTAACGACCGTATTGTCTGCATTGTATCCCTCATCAAATGCAATCGGAAGCCACCAGCCCAGGGAATTTACTTCGGTAAGCTTTGTCTTCGTCTCATCTACCAGCGAAACCATCTGCGGCTTGTCTGGATTTTCAGTGTTTCCGTTATCTCCGGCATTTCCGCCATTCTGATTTCCGTCATTCCCGGAATTACCGTTATTTCCGGAATTACTGTTATTTCCAGAATTACTGTTGCTTCCAGAGCCCCCCGAATGGCTGCCGCCGGAACTGCCGGAATTCCCTGAACCGCCTCCTGATACGCTGCTTCCGTTGCCGTCTGCTGCCGGGCTGCTCGCGTAACCTCTATCCGCACGGGTCTGGACCTCTCCATTTTCATTGACCCACTGTCCATCCGCATTGACGCTGTAGCCGTCCGGCGTCCGACCTTCGGTGTGCATCTGACCATAGTTTTCTGCGCTCAAGTTATCAAAATAATAGCATTTTCCATCAATCCACTGCCATCCGGTCACGGTCATACCTTCCGTTCCATCGGATGCAGTGCTGAAGAAATACCATTTTCCTGCATTGTCCTTCCACCAGCCGCGGCGCATCTGTCCTTCCACGCCATCGGCAGTTGTGTTCATATAGTACCGCTGTCCATCGACTGTGATCCATCCAGTCATCATCCGTCCGGTCTGCGGATCCAGATAATACCAGCCGCTCTCGGTCTTGACCCATCCAGTCTTAAGCGTTCCGTCCGTTCCCTGATATTTCCAGTCCTGTCCTTCCTGAATCCAGGCGCCGGTCTGTACTCCGGACTCCGATGCCGGTCCGGTTGAAGCATAAGCAGTACCTGCCTGCGCCGCCGCTAACACGGTCACCGCTGCCAGAATTGCCTGCCGGGATCTTCCCTTACCTTTCATACATATTCCTCCATATAATCTTTTGTAATATCTTACTCTCCGCACCGGATTAGGCATCCCTAACTCAGGCGGCCGAGGAGGTTAGTATAAACTAATCTAATAAAATCTGTCAATTATTTAAATCTATTTAAAAATGAGAATTTTTATCTATTTTTAATTGAATTTTATTCTCAATAAAGCATTAGTTCTTTAACTGCTAAAACTAACATGCAAATTTCTTTTTCCATTCATCACATGTTAAGTCTCATTTTGCAGCGATTTTTTCCGCCTTTTTCCCTGATATTGCCTCGCTTGCCATGAATTTTAAAAAAACATATTTTGAGAATTTTTTTCTGTTTGCTTCATTTCGTATATTTTTATCCTTTTCGCACATACTCCATCTGTAAACATTTTGTCCCATTCCAGTCCCTTCGCGGTCACTGATATTGGCTTCTCTGATAGGAGATTTACACGATGCAGATTTCTTCATCCATTGAAAATAACCGGACTTTTTTTCAAAAAAAGCTCCGACCGGACATCAGTTTTGATGTCGTAGATCGGAACCTGATGATCGGCGGGCGCGATGCCTGCCTCTATTGTATTGATGGTTTTACCAAGGACGATACGCTTTTAAAAGTGCTGCAGGCGATGAGCAGCATTGAAACCGCCCAGATGCCTGACAATGCAAACGATTTTGCCGCCCTCTACCTCGCCTACGGAGAAATCGGGCTGGAAACGGATTCGGACGCGCTGATTATCCAGCTTCTCTCCGGTGTTCCTTTTCTTCTGATCGACGGGTATGCACAGGCACTCACGATAGACTGCCGCACCTATCCCGCCCGCGGAGTCAGCGAACCTGAAAAGGATAAGGTATTGCGCGGCTCGCGCGATGGTTTTGTCGAAACGCTTGTGTTCAATACGGCTCTGATCCGGCGGCGCATCCGCGATCCGAAGCTGCGGATGGAAATCATGAATATTGGGGAAAGTTCGCACACCGATATCGCCATCTGCTACATGGAAAACCGGGTGGACACCGAACTTTTAAACCGCATCCGCACCCGGATTCAAAAAGTGCATGTCGATGCCCTCTCGATGAATCAGGAAAGCCTTGCCGAATGTATTTATCCGCACAAATGGTTCAATCCGTTCCCAAAATTTCGTTTTTCAGAGCGTCCGGATACCTCCGCTGCCTCGATTCTGGAAGGAAATATCATCATTCTGGTGGACAATTCGCCATCCGCAATGATTCTGCCATCCTCTGTTTTCGATATCATCGAGGAAGCCGACGACTACTATTTTCCACCGCTGACCGGCACCTATCTGCGCCTGTCGCGGACGGTCATCTTTTTCCTGACCTTATTTCTGACACCGCTGTGGCTGCTTTTTATGCAGAATCCCGGCTGGATCCCGGAATGGCTCGCTTTTATCCGTGTCACCGACGAGATCCATGTGGCGCTGATCTATCAGCTTCTGATCCTGGAATTTGCCATCGATGGTCTGCGGCTCGCGGCAGTCAACACCCCCAGCATGCTGACGACACCGCTCAGTGTCATCGCCGGTATCGTGCTTGGAGAATACTCGGTCAAATCCGGCTGGTTCAACAGCGAGACGATGCTTTATATGGCGTTCGTCACGATCGCCAACTACTCGATGACGAGCTTCGAACTCGGCTACGCACTCAAATTCATGCGCGTCCTGCTCCTGATTCTGACCTTTTTCCTCAATCTCTGGGGCTTCATCGCAGGAACACTCATTGCCGTCGGCTGCCTTGTCTTTAACCGGACAATCGCCGGAAAAAGTTATATTTACCCGCTAATTCCATTTCACTGGAGTGAATTAAAAAAGCGGCTGCTCCGGAACCGGCTGCCGCATGAGGAGAAAAACGGGTAAGAATGTCGCATAAAATGTCCGCATACCCACAACTGCCCGGATGGTTCCGGGTACTGGCTGTGGTTTATGCGGACATTTTGATTTCTATATCTATCTTCTATTTTTCTTTCTTATACACTACCTCTTTCAGCACCTCCAGCGCCTCCTCATACCGCTCTGCCCCCATCGAGGCACAGGACAACAGGAGCTTCGGATATCCCTCTTGAAAATGATGCTCCTGTTTTTCCAAAAGACTCCCGACCGACTCCACCGGGCGGACGGCGACGCCTGCCTGTGCCGCACGCCCGGCAATTTCCGCCGATGTAAGCGGGCTGTCAAGCTCCATGAGAACCAGAAAACCAGCATCGCCCAGATGCGTTCGCGCTTTTTCTCCAAAAATGCGCCGCACCGCATCACACAGACACTTTGCCTTTGCCGCGTACAATTTCTTGGACTTTCGGATCTGGCTTTCCAGATGTCCGTCCCGGATAAACTGGCAGAGGGCAATCTGTTCTGCCTTGGACGCCGTCTGGTTATAAAAACGCCCCCGCTCCTGATACCGTTTCAGCAGAGCCGGCGGCAGGACCATGTAGCTCATGCGGATCGATGGCAGAAGCAGCCTTGAAAATGTCCCCAGATACACGACGCCCCGCCCGCCGGAAAGCCCCTGCAGGGACGGTGTCGGGCGGTTATAATAGCGGAACTCACTGTTGTAATCGTCCTCAATAATCAGCATATCCTCGCGCGCCGCATCCTTTAAAAGCTTCATCCGGTCGCCCACCGGCATGACCTCGCCCCAGACTGTCATCTGCGATGGGGTCAGATAGCAAACACTTTTCCCTGTATGTCTCATCGCCTCTGACATCTGTTCGGATAACCCTGTTTTCATCTCTCTTGCACATACATCTGGCTTTTCTATTCCGCACAAATCCTTTTTTGAGGACTCAATCCTCCTATCATTATTTTCCCAATATTCTCTTATATCTCCGGTCCGAAACCCATAATCCTCAAAAATCTGGCGTCCCTGCCGGAACGACGGATTAAAAAACCATGCGCTGTCCCGCTCCCGCAGCATCGGGCACAAAATATGCAAGAGACTCTGCACACCCGCCCCTACTACGATACTGTCCGGCGTACAGATCACATTGCGGTGGCGCCCCAGATACGCACAGAGCGCCTCCCGGAATTCCCGCTCTCCCTGCGGTTCGCCATAAGAAAGCAGCCGTTCATCCTGGCGCAGGGCGCTCTTGACATAGCGCCGCCATAAATCAAACTGGAAGCTCTCCCGATCCACATTTGAAGACGCAAAATCATACCGGATTTCCGGGCGTTCCTCCTGACGCGGCACACCGTGCTCTATTTCCTCCCGGTTTGCAGCCGCCAGCACCGCATCCGTTACATAAAAGCCGCTCTGCGGACGCGAAATGATATAGCCATCCGCCGCCAGCAGCATATACGCCGTCTCCACCGTCGTCCGCGAAAGCTGCAGCTGCAGGGAACATTTGCGGATCGACGGCAGCTTCGCTCCCGGCTTCATCTGCCCGGACACGATCAATTCTTTGTAATATTCATATACTCTCAGATACCGGCTCTGTCCCGGTTCGCTTAAATTCAGTTCCATCGTATTTCCTCTATCTATTTATGTAAACGACGATGCACCGCATCGATCATCCGCATCATCCCATATCCCAGACAACCGCCCCTCTTTCCGTCTTCACAATATTTTTCATCTCCACCACTTGTCCCCCTTATATCCAACTGCCTTCCTCAATTATACCGTTTTCTCCTGCTTATAGGCAATCCCCAAAATTGAGTACTGTTACTGTTCACGCATACGTGCCCAGTATCTGTGCTGTGCAGCGCAAAACTAAACAGACGGTTATGCTATATGATGTAATAAGGTATTTATGATGATGTGTGTTCCGCTTGATACCGCCATATCCTTAAAAATGGGTGACTTTATCACGCCCCCGCAAATCCAATTTTGAAAAAGGAAAACGACGGCTTTGATTGTTATTTCAAAACCGTCGCTTAATCCGTAACTGCAATTCGCTAACAAGCAACGGTTTATAAATTGCAATCTGTCAGCAATCACATAGGCAGAATATAGTTGTCAAAGAAAGAGCCGATAACCGCATTTCAAATCTGCGTGTTATCGGCTCTGCGTCTTTGCGTCTGGCTCTTTGATAACTGACATATTTAGTTGTTTCACATTGATTAGCGTTTCCTGTTTGCACTTCGGGCAGTACAGGGGGAAGTTTTCAATTATCGTATCTTCCCGTATTTTCAA
>OFRZ01001563.1_pt1 | contig 13914 bp, 15 predicted proteins | sample 1543181 | NCBI WGS metagenome assembly OFRZ01 (sample SAMN04209245, study PRJEB22552) | human gut metagenome | biome: gut; material: feces | host: Homo sapiens | place: USA: Oklahoma | reverse complement strand
GTCAATGACGTTAAGATGCATTAAGATCGCAGCACTTAGTACTGGCTGTCAGAGACGACTTCGGACGCGCTTCGGCGCCGACACCGGCGCGAAAGAGCGCGGTGCCAGCATTGCCCCCCCCCGCTGGGAGGTGTTCCCCGTAACGTTTCGACACCGCGTGTCAACAAACCCCCGCAAAACGTTGAAATCAAGCGATTCTTCGTGTCAACAAATTATCCGGGCGGAGGTTTGTTGACACGCGGCACCGATCAGACTGCGGCACGGTCGGAGATGCCGGACGCCGACCCGAACACCCATGTCAACAAACTCTTAAAACTGTTGGAAACAAGCCGCTCGGCATGTCAACAAAACCGGACGCATATCACGCGCATAGGCACCGGTATCAAGTAATCCGAACCGTCAAGGAGCACACAGCCATGGAACACCGCTTCAACCTCGCCTCCGACCCGTGGATCCCCGTCTACGACAAGAACCTCGATCAGAAGCTCGTCTCCCTGCGAGACCTGCTCGCCCACTCGGACATCTACCGCATCGACCTGAGCGACATCGCCCTGATGCGTTTCATCGCCGCCGCCCACTGGACGGTGCGCTACCGCGGGGGTGCGGGGCTGCCCATCGGCAAGCGGCTCCCCGCCGCGTGGGTGGACGACTATCTGGACCGCTGGCACGACCGCTTCGACCTGGAGGCCGACCCCACGCCACGCGCCACCAAGACCGGACGGCAGACCATCGTGGAGACTGCCGAGAGCGCGGCCGACGCCGCATTGCGCCTCATCCAACTGCGGTTCAAGCCGTTCGGCCTGCACGCCATGACCTGCGACGGGCCCCTGTTCCCCATGTTCGACGACCTCGATGTGCCCGCCATCGCCAACGACCGTCCCGTCTGGGAGCGCACCGGCCTGGAAGGCGACGCGCCGACCGGCCCGTTGGACGTGCTCACCTGGGAGTCGCGGCGCATCACGGTCAGCCGCACCAAGACCGGCCAGTACCTGCTCCTGGAGCGCGCCGACCGACGCCCCGAACCTACGGGCCAAGTCTGGGCGTTCGACCCGACGCTCGCGCTCGACGAGGACGGGCGGCCTTGCCCCGAGCCGAGCCGCGAGGACAAGCGGCTCGAATTCCCGATAGTGCCTACGCTCATCCTCTCCGGCGTGATCGCCCACCAGTGCGCCCGCCACCCAGACGGCGACGAGATCACCACCGCGTTCGGCGACGGCTGGAGCGTGGATGTGGCGCCGAAGACCATGACCGGCGCCGGGCGGGTGGCGCTCCTGTTCACCGAAGGACTGACCCGCATGGCCGCACATACCGACAACCGGATGTACGTCAAATGCATCAAGGAGGCGTGGTGGAAAGTCGGCAAACACCTGTCCGGAGTGAACCTCAACGAGGATCACCGCATGGCGGTGCGCGCCCGCTCCGACCTGTCGCGCCAGCTGTCGCTCAGCCGCACGCTCATGCCACTGTCGCCGCTCGCCGCGCCCGCCAAGTCCCGTCAAGGCCGTCCCGGCGTGAAAGTCGTGCGCGAGGGCGGCGGCATGGCCCGCCGCGTGTTCGACTCGATGGCCGACGCGGTGCGCTGGCTTCAGGAACAGGGCCGTGAACGCGCCTGCCGGTCGGCGATCAGCCGTGCCGTCAGCCGGGGCGTGAACGCGTACGGCATGCGATGGGCGACGGCATGAACGACCTTGAATGTCATCTCATCGGCTCTGTTTGCTGTAGCCGGCGCGTTCATACCCAGTCCTCGGACATGGGCATGCCTCATGCTTCTTGTTGCAGCCGTGTTGATGGCGGTCGGCCTATGGGTCCCCAAATGGCTTGAGGCGCGATCACGCAACCTGGAAGCCCGTGTCGACAGCCAGAAGGCAATGATACGCGAACGTGATGAAACCATTCGATCATTGCGTCACCTTATGGAAACCAGTCAAACCGAAGAATTCGGCTTGTTGCGAGATTCGATTCATCGAATGTTTGACGAATTTGCCAACAGAATACTGTCGAACATGAACGCAGATGGGAATTCTCATGTTCGCGTGACCTTGTACGGGCATCTTGTCACGGAAGATCGTTCCTAGATATCGGACAGAACAAAGTCGGCTTGGTGATCTTGGAAAACGACAATGAGGCTGATTCCGCGTATCCGATCCCCAAACTGGATGGACTTCTCGCCGAAGAAGGCATGCGCCTGTGCGTAGCCGAAATGATAGGCAGCATGGGTGAATATATGACGATGCTCGTGCGCTGACCCCCTCTGCCCGGACGCACGTCATGCGGGTGAAAGGAGTCATCCGCATGACCGACATCAACACTGTGCGACAGGCGTTCGCATCCTATGAGGACCGTCGCGTGCTCGTCATGATAAGCACCGGCGCATATGCGCACGGGCTGGCGGACGGGAACAGTCCCCGCGAGTACCTTATGGTCGTCGCCCCCACGCCCGACGAGATCCTGTATGGGCGTGCCAGCTGGTCGGACGAGACGGCGGCGGGCATCACCCTGCTCACTCCGCAGGTCATGCTGGAGCGTCTGATCGCCGGAGACCTGACCATGCTGGAAACCCTGTCGGCGCCCACGGATCTGATCGTCTACGACAGTGGACTGCTGCACGAGTTGAGCGTGTACGCCATGGGACTGGGTGGTCTGCACGCGGTCGTCGTCGCCCAGGACACGGTGCGCGCCCTGCTGCGCGCCCTGTCCATGGCCGACCGGCTGGGCTTGAGCGAACCGCGCCGGCATGCGCTCGCCGTGGAGGCGTTGCGCCTGACATGGAGCGTGCGTCGGCTCGACCGGACGGGCGTCTGGCCGTGCCGTCTCGACGTGGACGACCTGAACCGTCTGCATGAAGTGGCCCGCGCAGGTATGCCGACATCGCAGCTGGTGCGTGAGACCGAGGCGTTCAGCCTTGTACCGTGGCGTACCCCACCCGCCGACCCGGCGAGTATGCGCGCCGCCCGCCGGGTCGTCTCCGCCACGCTCACCCGCATCGTGAACGGCGAGCATGTGGGCACCACCATGCCGGACGCGCTCGACATGTTCCACCAGTGGGAGGCGATGAGGTGAGGCCGGTCAGACCGCTCGTGGCGCCCGCGTTCGACTGAAAGGCATACCATGAGACGCATTGATGCCGAGTGCGTGTGTGAGGCGTTCCAGCGCACCGGTCTGGATTGGCGGCGCAGGGCGGAATACGACCGGTTCACGGTCAGCGGAGCCGATGGGGTCGAGCATGAGTTCCTGTTCACCCGTCTTGCCGGCCACTGGTACATGATTCACGGCTCCCGTGCCCAGCGGGATGCGACAAGCCGCGTGTGGGGCATGGACTGTGTGGACGGCATGACCGTGAGCCGGCTTGCCGCGGTCATCGGCCGACGCGTGACGCGGACGTGACATATCGAGGCGGTCGGGTATATTGACTGGTTTTGGAGTGTCTTTCAAGGAGAATCTGGTGCAGCAAGCGTCTGGAGGTCATGTCGACCATACGTCCGCCCGTTCCCGGGTCGTCTCACTGTTCAGTGGAGCTGGAGGCTTGGATCTTGGGTTCAAGCTGGCGGGATTCCAGTTGGTCTGGGCCAATGATTTCGACAAGGACGCGGTGGAGACCTATAAGGCCAATATCGCCGACCACTGCGTGTGTGCCGACATCAGCAAGATTCCCGCCGAGAGCATTCCCGACTGCGACATCATGATCGGGGGTTCCCTTGTCAGGGGTTCAGCATGGCGAACACATCCACCACGACCATGCGCCTCGACCCCGAACTCAAAGACCAGGCCATGAGAGTACTGGAGCCATTGGGATTGAACATGACCGGAGCCGTCACCATCTTCCTCAAAGCCGTAGTCAGGGAGAACGGGCTGCCGTTCGACGTGAAGAACAACAAGGAGTAGCCGAACCATGACCCCAGAAAACGCTCTGGGGGGGGGCTGGGATAAAAGCCTCCCCGTAACCATCAATGAATCGATCGCGAAAGGCGGTCGATGATGGAAGGATATACACTGACATGCCCGGTAAGGGGACCGCTTTCCAATACGGGAAGAAGTTCTGACGGACTAACCCAGAATGAGGAATACCAGAGAGTCGCGGCGATCCGGTTCCTCATTTCCCTTGGATATCCCAAGGATAGGTTCAGAGTTGAAGTAGTTCAGAAGAAATTCGGCAATAACGGGCGAAATTCGTTCCGGTGCGATTTCGTCGTACTGGACGGGCCGGAGTGCAATATCTCCCACGATCCCGATGATGTCCTATCTCATGCCGTTCTGCTTTGTGAGGTCAAGAGGGACAGTTCGAAACAGGAATGGGTGAAGCAGACCCAAGTTGAGCCCATGTTGGATTTCGCGAAGCGTACGGACGCGGTGGCTCTCTACTGGTCAAAAGACGTGGTGCGTGTCTTGTGGCATGAAATAGTCGATGGAGTGACCGAAACGAGAGAGGCGCCGGTCAGCGCACTCCCAAAATACGGCGAAAAAGTGGATGTCAAGCCTCTGACGTTCTCCACCATTCACCCGTGCCCTTCGTTGGTAAGTGTGTTTTCGAAGATAGAGGACGTGCTTTACAATGCCGGTCTCTCCAAGGAAAAACGGTATGAGGCCATATTCCAGTTGCTTCTGGCCAAATTGTTCGATGAGCACGCCTTCGAGACGCGCCCCGATGCCCGTTTGGAGATGCAGGATTTCGCCGCGTTGGGGTACAGCGCGAAGAACGCTACGGCCGGGGTCGCCGCGGTGGTCAAGAAGGCTGTCAATTTCTACCAGACACACCTGCCGAACAAGATACCAACGGCGATGACCATGCCGGAGTCGGCGACATTGGACGTAATGAAGATACTGGCACCGTTCAAAATCATCGCCTCAAGCCGTGATGTAGTGCAGACTTTCTATATGAAGTTCGCCAAGGACCTATACAAGTGGGATATGGCGCAATACTTCACCCCTACTGCCATTTCGGATTTCGTCGTTGAAATTGCCAATCCGCAGTTTGGTGAACTGACCTGTGATCCCGCGTGTGGATCCGCTGATTTCCTAGTCGGCACTTTCCGGTTCGGCAAACGATACAATCCTGGCTATGCGGATTCGGTATACGGATATGACAACAGCCCAAACGCCGTCCAAGTCGCGGTACTGAATATGGTGCTAAACGGAGACGGCAAGTCGAACATTCATAAACAGGATACGTTGGCCGGGATCAAGGATATCCAGCATAAATACGATCTCGTGATATGCAATCCTCCCTTCGGATCCAAAATCGCGGAGACACGACGGGACGTGCTATCCATGTTCGACTTGAGACATGCGCTGAGTATTGATGAAGATAACGGCACCTTGAAGACTGGGGATGTGCTTGATAAGCAAGAGACCGGAATCCTGTTCGTGGAAGCATGCGTGAAACTTTGTCGTGAAGAAGGCGGGCGAATTGCCATTGTGCTTCCCAATGGATATTTAGGAAACAATAGTGCGAAATTCCTCATGTTCCGAGAATGGCTGTTGAGAAACGCATCAATAGCAGCGGTTATTGCGCTCCCAAGGTTTGCGTTCAAATCCAGCGGCGCAGACGTCAGCGCAAGCATCGTCTTCATGGAAACCCTGCCCTATCCAACGAAGCATGTCGAATCCATCAGAAACAAGGCCATAGGCTTTGAAATCATCAACAAACTCGGTTGGAGTGCAGGAGACAAGAGACAAGCCCCGACATATGTCAGAAATCAGGAGAACGGTACCCTCGTCATCGGGTCGGATGGGCAACCTGAAATTGATAGCGATTACGGAAACGTTCTTTCTGACCTGCTAAATTCACAAGCGGCAATGGACCACCCCTGGCTCTTGGAAGGACGGCGCGAGCAATATACTGATGGATCTGGATGGAGCATATCAGGGAACCGCATTATCGCTGATCCGAACCACTCTCTGGATCCCAAATACTACTCAAGGAAGAACATCGAACATCTTTCGATGCTCGAAAACCGTCCTCATGTGGTATTCGGAGACATCGCGACGATTCTTGAAGAGAAGAAATACCTCGACGGAACACGATTCACAATCGACCCGTCTAAGACATACCGTTACGCGGATATTTCCCATATCGCTAACGGTTCCTTCTCTGCCTTGTCCATGAGAGGATGGGAACTTCCCGACCGTGCAAGGCACCCGGCTCAGAAAGGCGACCTGTTCTTCGGCTCAATATGGGGATCTGTACGAAAATGGTGTCTTATCCCGGAAGGAGAGGACAACCTCATCGTCACCAACGGATGTATGAGAGCTCATCTCAAGGATGGCTGTGAGAAATATCTGGTAGATGTCATCTCATACATGACGACTGAAAGTTGGGGTGCTCAGATGAGGGCAATTGCAACTGGTTCCGACGGGCTTGCCGAAATATCCGCCGATTCGGTAAAGAACATGCTCATACCATTATTGGATGATCGGTCAAGGAAGGCTCTGGAGCCATATGCACAACGTATGCTGCAAGGCAGGTCGTCGTTGGCGGACGAGCTTGCCTCACTTGAAGAAAAGGGCATGTTGAAGCCCATAGATATAAAACCTCGATATAGTCACATAAACCTTGTCTGATTGTAAAGGGGAAACGGAAGGAGATTCCGTTTCCCCTTTACAATGACATGTCAATTCTGGTTTAACAGAGCCATGTTTTTTCGTTCGCCGGCGCGTCGGATCAAATGTGGTTGTAGCATGACGGCTAACGACGAGATGTGGGGCCGTCTTCCGGTGTCGGCCATCAGGTTTTACGGCTTCACAGGCCTTGGAGCGCGATGGACTGCATCCCCCGGAAGTGCCGGTGGACCCTCGTCGAAGGACATCAACTGGAAGAGAGATGTTGTGTCGATGATAGCAATGGTTGGAGCAGAAGCCCGGCGGTAGCGGGTTTGAAGACAAGTCATGCGAGTGGACAAGGTATGGTCCGTTCCTCCATTATCTAAAGCGCGGAATATCAGGATATTCCGTACGCTTTCTTATCATGCCGTTTTTCGCATAACGCAATTCAGGGAGATTCATCATGAGCAGCAATGCACTCAGCCCTCGCGGCAACAAGCGCGACGACCACTTCCAGGTCTTTGAACCGACGGAGATCATCAAGTCCGGTCAGGTCACCCCAGCCAAGCCAGGACGCTCCTCTTGGGCGCAAAGCGCCGCAAATACAATGGTGTCTTACCAGCAGGCGGGAGTCGAGCATCACAAGATCATCGAGACGAGGCGCATAACGCGAGATCTAGCCAACGTCGACAAGGCCAAGGCCGTCGAACATGAACGGCAGGAAACCAAGCGCGTTGAAATTCAGGCGCACAAGGAAATCAAGATGAATCAGGACAATCTTGAGCATGAAAAAGCAATGGCGGAAATGATTCTGAATTACGATGAGCGAAAACAGGACAGATTGATGGCTATGTGGTCCATGAGTTCCGATCCCGAAGAGCGTAAGGAAATCATGCGGGAGATGAATCGTCAATTTCAGTCTTGGGATTGGAGTGATCCGAGATGAGTGTTCTGTTTGCATTGCCCGTGGTGGCGGCCATCATCCTGTATCTTTGTCGCGCGTCGATACTGGCATGTTGGTATCGCTGCCTGCGGCGGTGCGTCCGCGTCACCATGCCGAGAATCATCCAGTATGAGCGCGACCGGCATACGTGCCGCATGCTCGTACTGCAGATCAACCATCTTACACGCGTCATAGCACGGCTGCAGAGTCTTACCGATTGGTCGGCCGGCGGCGCTTCGGATCCCATTGGGATGGCGGATGCCGTCCGTGAGGTCTCGAACTGCCGGCTGGATCTCCAGGCGCGACGCCGGGCATTACAGCAACGACTGAAACAGATGCGACGGCATATATGCGACGAGTATTCGAAGTTCGAGTGTCGTACCTATGACCGTTTCCTGCGGCAGATGCGAAGCGTCTGATCGCATCCGGGATCGAGGTCGTCTCCGGTGACATGCCGAAGCAGCCTCGGTCTCCTCTCCCGTAATCTCGCGGGCATAGACTATAATTAAGCATATTTTGCGAGTTTCAGGAGTGGTCATGATGGATGCTGAACGATTGTTCGAGGAGAACGCCGCGCTGATCGCGCTGCTGACCACCATCGACCGCAAACGGGACTCATGGTCTTCTATCGCCAACAACGTGGAGCGTGAAGGCAGCGCCATCCGACTGCTCATGCACGACATGGATCCGACAGCCAACAAGTTATATGGCAATGAGGATCCCGACGATTACGAGGCCGGCGATCTGACCTTGTTTGACGACGAGCCAGATCCCGCCCGACTGGCGGAACTGGAACAGGCCCGTCAGTCGGCGCGCGTCAGGCTTCGCACGTGGAGTGACGGCGGATTGGATTTCATCTCCGTGCTCGACCCGAGATACCCGAACCGACTGCGCCAGGTGGTCGACATGCCCCCGTTCCTGTTCGCCGAAGGCGCTCTAAGACAGGATGAACTCGGCGTCAGTGTCGTCGGGTCGCGGCGGGCCTCAGAGGACGCGCTCGCGTTCGCACGGGAGACGGCTTCAATGCTCGTGCACGACAATCTGACGGTCATCGCAGGACTCGCCGCAGGCGTGGATACGGCCGCGCACCGGCAGACCCTCGACGAGGGTGGGCGCACCGTCGCATTCATCGGCACGGGTATCACCCGGCAATATCCTCCGGCCAACCGTGACCTGCAGCGCGAAATCGGTGAGCGTGGCCTGATCCTATCCCAATTCTGGCCCGAACAGGGACCCACTAAGTACACGTTCCCCATGCGCAACGCCTCCATGAGCGGATACGGCGTCGCTACGGTCGTCGTGCAAGCGGGCGAACATTCCGGCACCAGGATTCAGGCTCGTCAGGCGCAACAGCATGGACGACCGGTCATCCTACGCGATCAGGTCGTCAATACGACCCAATGGGGGCATGATCTGGTCGGCAAGCCCGGTGTTTACGTCGTCTCCACCGTCGATGATGTCAGGAATGCCATTGATGACATTCTCGGCATGAGTCATCGCATGCAGGCCGCGCTCGACCAGCTGATTGACTCCTATAGGGTGGCGTGATGATTAGCAATCACGGGATCAAACTCGATGCTTTGCTCGACAGCATGGCGGGCAGTTATCTGAAAACGGTCAGATACCAGTCCAGGAACGGTTTGGTGTGCCCGTATTGCGGCGGATTCAAGAGCGCCGCGTTTTCGTCATGTCGTTCATGTTCTCTAGTGGCATCGGATGCGCGGAACGTCTCCATGACCGGGTTGCTTGCCGACAGGATCGCCATGGGCGTGTATGCCATCGAGCCTGAAAGCCAGACCTTGAAGATGATGTACGACTACAAGGAGCCTTACGCGCCGGCATCATATACGAATACAGTGCGTGCGATACTGGCACTCGCGGTGGACGGCCATCGCGAATGTCTGGATGAAGTATCGGGTCTTGCGCTGACCGGATGGGCTGTAGTGCCGTCATCGACCAGTTCCAGGCGGCATGGCAAGCCTCATCCGCTTCAAGCCATTGTTCGCCAAGTACTGCCGGATGTGCCGGAGATACGTCTGTTATCGCATAAGGATAAATATCATCGGTTTGATCCTGATGCGTTTACGCTGGTATCCGAACAAGATCGGGGGTGTTTGTCCGGCAATGTGCTGCTCATTGACGACTCGTGGGTGACAGGTGGCAATGCGCAGTCCGCCGCCGCCTGTCTGAAGCGAAACGGTGCGATGCAGGTGTCGGTGTACTGCGTGTCAAGAATCGTGAGCCTGGACTTTCTTCGTCAGGTCGGCTCGAACGAGGATATGACATCTTTTAATACGGGAGTCGCATACATGAAAGGGTATTGTCCCTGGCATCGATGTGACGAAGGCGGATTGATGCGATAATGGCATCGTTTTACCGCGGTGGCCGTTCACGTCCGGAGCCGGTCAATTGCGGGGCGGCTCCGGACGTGACGAATCTGATGACGCATGAGATCCCATCGGATTGACGATGGCTCGTAACGGATGCATCGAGTCAGAGGCGATTCCTGCTGTCGGAAGCCGCAACCTCCGATACCGACAGGATATCGGGTGCTAGGGGAAACGGTATTCGCCGGAAGGTCAGGCGAGCGCATCCACGAACCGGTCGAACTCGTCGCCGCATGACGCGGTTCTCATGATATAGGGCGTGTTCACATTTGACGAGGGCCACAATCGGCGAGTATGTTAAAAACATATGCTGACATTTCATTCAGCAGAAAAATTGTAAATAATCCCGGAATTGCGGATTACGTCCAATGGTTCTGACATGTGGACGATGGAGGCCACGTCACCTGTAGTGCGATGTTCGATTCAAGATTTAAATCAGAGACGATTCGACCTTCAGCATGAGTAGCGCATGGCCTTCCGATATCCTTTGGAATCCTCGTCGAAGGTGATGGTGAAACACCGCGTTAGTCTATCGATGACCTTATCGATACGCCTTCTGCATGACGGGTCTATAGGTTCGCCTTTCTGCGCGTCGGTGAACCCGTTTACGTCGTCGGGAGAAATCAGGTCAGCCAGTCCTATGTTCGCGTGTTCCGGGGCCCTCGGTATCGGAGCCGCGTCAACGGTCGCGTTCATGTCTCTCAGATTCCCGCTCAGCGCATGGCCAAAACCGCAGTACGAGAACATGCCGTTCGCATGCTCTTTGATGACCTTCATGCCGGCCATGCGGCGAAACGCGGACAGTCCGCGGTCATTCTGGTCGAACGGGAAGAAGAACCCGCGCATCACCTCAAGTCCGGTGGACCCGTCGTCCAGTATGACACGATGAACATGATGGCGAGTGAGAATAGCCCTGGAAAGCCACTCGTCATCGGATACCGTGGAGGGTAGCTCGCTGGTCATGATCGTCTGTCACCACGAGGTCGGGTCGTGATGGAAATGCCATAACAGCATGGGAGACTCCTTGTCGCCCAGTGTCGTGAGTATCGGCGCGGGGATGCTGTCATGGGCGTCCCATATGGCGAACAGGTCATCGCGTCCCTCAAGATTGGTGGACGATGCGATTCGGGTGTTGCCTACTTCGATTTCGATGTCGTCTCCGCCTGGCAGATAGTAGGTGACGATGACCGTCCCTCTTGGGTCGGCGTTCACGCAGGGTCTGATGCTGCTGTGTTCGTCGATTCTCGACAACAGCGTCTGGGTGTTGCGCACGACCGTTTGGGATGGGGCGAACGTGCCATCCCCCGCCCATCCATCGTGAAGATCCAGCAGGTCGATGATCGCCGTTCCGATTCTCTCCTGGTTGGGGGTCTCCCGACCAGGCAGAGGGCGCTTCACGTACGGGGGAAGCGCTACCTGTTTCCAGGTTTTCGCGGTTGTTCTGACGAGCGTCTGCATAATGGTCATGAGAGCGCCTCCGCTTCGGAGAAGCGATGTTCCATGGGGCTTATCAGCGAGAAGAACAGCGCGTGCGACCACTGGTGCAGGTCGTCAAAACACTGCATCGCATCGTCCGGCGTCGCAAGAATGGGGGTTGCGGATGAGATGGTGGTCTGCAGGGACACTCCGTCAGCGGGGTCTACCGCGTCCGTGCCGAAGGAGGTGTCGTTGACGGTTATGTTCGCCGACAGTCCGCGTTCGTTCAGGACGCGGCGTATGGATAGCAGGATGTGGTCGTCTGTTCCGGGCATGTCGTGGGTCAGTCTGTCCGGCAGATCGGATGAGAACCCCAGCGTGTTGCGGATGAACGAAGAGGGGGATTCCCCCTGAAGGTGCATGGGAGAGAACTCGTCGCAATAGGTCAGCTCCGCCGAGCTGAAATGGTTGATGCCGACAGTCTGCTCCAGTGCCTGCGCGAGTAGCGTCATTCCTTGTCTGACGATCTTGGAGAACGGCTTCCATCCGGCGTATCGTTCCGGCGCGGCCATGGTGACGCAGAATCGGGTGACGTCGATCTCGTAGGAGATGCCTTGTCCCTCCCCCTGTAGCTCATATTCGTATGGGTATGCATCACTGTTCCACAGACCCCAGTTGGAGCGGTCGACAATGCACACCTGGCTGGACTTGTCGTTCTGCGAGAGCGCGGACTTGAATGCAGCGAAGAAGTCGACCGGCCCGCGTGAAGGCGGGTTGTCCGGTATCACCCAGGAAATTGATGCGCTCAGTCTGGTCAAAGGGGCGTTCCCCAGTACGCTTTCGGTCATCTGTTCCTCGCTGACGGTTTCTCTCATATCGCTCGCCGCCGACCGGCGACCATGCTGTCGCCGACCGTATTGGGCAAGTGATGTTTGTCGTGTGGCTTATTGCCATCATACTCATTACGCCCACGTCTGTCATACATCCGATTGGTTTTCGGAAACGGATCGTCCATCCTCTTCCATGTCTTCTATATGGCGAAGCCCTCCCCTAATGTGTAGGAGAAGGCTTCACTACAAGGAAGACACGAAGAAATCAGCCAATGCCGCAAGCGCCGGTGACAGGATTACAACCATGACCATCAGAGGGGTATGCATCGCAGCTGTCTCCGCAGCCCCATCCTTTGCTTTGTGGAGTATCGCTCGGTCCGCTTGACCCATTATTGCCCGAGTAGTTCTTCTTGGAGGAGCTTCCGCCCGAATACTTGTACCCGTTGTTGCCGTTGTTGCGGTTCGACGAGTACCCGTACTTGCTGCCCGAGTACGAGGACTGCGCCTTCTTCTGAGCAGCGGCGGCATCGCTCTTCTGCTTCGCGCTGATCGCGTCGTTCACGCTCTTCATGGCCTTGTCGAGACCGCTTCCGGCCTCGCTCATCTTCTTCAAGTCCGAACCTTTGCCGGCTTCGGCTGCCGTGTTGATCGCCTGGGTGAGCTGGGCGCGGGCCACATCGTCCGAGGTCTTGCCGTCCGAATCCTTGAGCAGCTTGCGTGCCGCGCCCTCCTTGTCAGAGAGCGCCTTGCGGGCATCGTTCAAAGTCTTCTCGTCCCTGGACTTGCTCACGTTCTCGGAAGCGGTCTTCACGCTCCGCTCATGCGCCGTGAACCACTTCGCCTGAGAAGTCAGCTTGTCCGCAGCAGCGTTCAAGCCGTCAGTATCAGTCGCGGTGCAGGAGAGCGTCTTCGGCGCCGCGACGCTCAGCTCCTCGCTCAGTGCCGACACGACCTTGGCATCGCTTACCTGTTCGGCCGTCACGCTCTTCGCCTCGCTCGCGTTCGCGACAGCCTTCGCGTACACGCTCTTCGCCTTGGTCACGCTTGCCAGCGCGTTCGAGCACGCTTCCTTCGCGGCTTCGAGCTTCGCGCTCTCACCGCGCCTCCACACGACCACACCGACCGTGACGCTTACGACCAGCACGACCGCAATGATGGCGGCCACAATCAGAGCGGCCTTGTTCTTCTTCCCTTCGGAAGGGTTGGGGACGGGAGGCATTGTCGTTGTGGTACTCATGATTGTTCTCTCTTCTGATGTGGCGTTTTATTGGTCATGATACGCGCAACAATACCTTTATATATGATGAAGCCCTCCCCTATCGTATAAGAGAGGGCTTCATTACAAGGAAGACAAGAAGAAATCAGCCGATACCACAAGCGCCAGTCACAGGATTGCAACCGTGACCATCAGAGGGCTGGCTTGGAAGATCACTGTTGGGTCCACTGTAGTTATGCGGTCCACTCCCGTCCGGGTTGACAGGATTAGGGTCATACCCGTAATTGTTGCCCGAGTAGTTCTTCTTGGACGAGCTTCCGCCCGAGTACTTGTACCTGTTGTTGCCGTAGTTGCGGTTCGACGAGTGCCCGCTGCCTGAGTAGCCCGAGTACGAGGACTGAGCCTTCTTCTGAGCAGCAGCCGCCGCTGCGGCGTCGGCCTGCTGCTTCGCGCTGATCGCGTCGTTCACAGCCTTCATCGCCTTGTCGAGACCGCTTCCGGCCTCGCTCATCTTCCTGGCGTCCGTTCCCTTGCCGGCTTCGGCTGCCGTGTTGATCGCCTGGGTGAGCTGGGCGCGGGCCACAT
>OFRZ01001550.1_pt1 | contig 14019 bp, 12 predicted proteins | sample 1543181 | NCBI WGS metagenome assembly OFRZ01 (sample SAMN04209245, study PRJEB22552) | human gut metagenome | biome: gut; material: feces | host: Homo sapiens | place: USA: Oklahoma | reverse complement strand
GAGGTCAAGCAGAGCATCTTTGCCTCCAACGACGAACAGGCCGCCGCGCTGCGGGCCGAGCTGAAGCAGGAAAAAATTTTTCTGCTGAATTTAATGAGCGCACCGGGGTCCGGCAAAACCACGACACTGCGCCGCACGATTGCTGCGCTGCAAAATGAGCTGCGCATCGGCGTGATGGAGGCCGACATCGACTCCGACGTGGACGCCCGCGCCATCGCCGAGACCGGCGCCAAGGCCATTCAGCTGCACACCGGCGGCATGTGCCATCTGGACGCCGAGATGACCCGGCAGGGACTGGCCGGGCTGGGCATCGGGGGTCTCGATTTGGTGATTCTGGAAAACGTCGGCAACCTTGTCTGCCCTGCCGAGTTCGACACCGGCGCGGTGAAGAACGCGATGATTTTGTCGGTCCCCGAGGGGCACGACAAGCCGCTGAAATATCCGCTGATGTTCCAGGTCTGCGACGTCGTTCTTGTCAACAAGATCGACGTGCTGCCGTATTTTGACTTTGACATGGACAAATGCCGCGAGTATGTGGCCCTGCGCAACCCGAACGCAAGGGTCATCCCGATCTGCGCCCGGACGGGCGAGGGCATTGACGAATGGGCCGATTGGCTAAAAGAACAGGTCAGGGCGTGGCAGGCGTAAATAATCCAGCCGCGTTGTAGGGGCCGCACATGTGCGGCCCGCGGCCTTGCCGCAATCGCCCGTCCGCCATTTACAACCGGGCCGGGCATGCCCGGCCCCTACTGTGCAAAAAACGGAGCAACGGCACAAAAAAGGAGCACACCATGAGCAAACCCACTGCGTTCCCGCTGGATGAGAGCAGGCTGCCCTTCGAGATTCCGAGGGACGAGCCGTACCGCGAGAAAATTGCCAGGCTGGGCCAGATGATCACGGACCGCATCCCGGCCAAAAAGGGCATTCTGACGAAGGATGACCCCGAATACTGGGGCTTGGCGTCCATCGTGACCGACGAGATGGCGGACGTTGCCTTAAAAATGAAGGTCCGCAAGCCCATGACCCTGCCCGAGCTGGTCAAGGCTACGGGCAAGCCTGCCGGGGAGCTGGAGCCGCTTTTGCAGCAGATGGCCGTCGTCGGTCTGCTGGAGTACAACTGGGAGAATCCCCGCCGCGAAAAGCAGTACATCCTGCCGATGTTCGTGCCCGGCAGCGCAGAGTTCTTCAACATGAACAAGCAGCAGATCGCCGACCACCCCGAGGTGACGGCCTTCTTTGAGCGGATGACGTTTCTGCCGCTGGAGCACATCACCGCCATGGTGCCCCCGGGCGGCGCAGGCATCGGTATGCACGTCATCCCGGTGGAAAAAGCCATCGAGACCGAGAACCGGTCCGCCGACATTGAGCACATCTCTCACTGGCTGAAAAAGTACGACGGCAAGTATGCCGCCGGTCCGTGTAGCTGCCGTATGTCCCGCGCCGCCATGGGCGAGGGCTGCGGCGACGACCCCGACGACTGGTGCATCGGCGTGGGCGATATGGCCGACTACCTCGTCGAGACCAACAAGGGGCATTACGTGACCTACGATGAGGTCATGCAGATCCTGCAGAAGGCCGAGGACAACGGCTTTGTGCACCAAATCACGAACATCGACGGCGAGAACAAGATTTTTGCCATCTGCAACTGCAACGTCAACGTCTGCAATGCGCTGCGCACAAGCCAGCTGTTCAACACGCCGAACATGAGCCGCTCGGCCTACGTGGCGCGTGTCGAGCCGGAGAACTGCGTGGCCTGCGGGCGCTGTGTGGAGTATTGCCCCGCGGGCGCGGTCAAGCTGGGCCAGAAGCTCTGCACGAAGGACGGCCCCATCACCTACCCGAAGCAGGAGCTGCCCGACGCCGTGAAGTGGGGCCCCGCCAAGTGGGCCATCGACTACCGCGACAGGAACCGCATCAACTGCTATGACACCGGCACGGCCCCCTGCAAGACGGCCTGCCCCGCGCACATTGCCGTGCAGGGCTACCTGAAAATGGCCGCGCAGGGCCGCTACCGCGACGCGCTGGCGCTGATTAAAAAGGAGAACCCCTTTCCCGCCGTCTGCGGGCGCGTCTGCAACCGCCGGTGCGAGGACGCCTGCACCCGCGGCACCGTGGATCAGGCCGTGGCCATCGACGCCGTCAAGAAGTTCATTGCCGAGCAGGACCTGAACGCCGCGCACCGCTACGTGCCCGACGTTGTCCAGCCGTCGCTGCAGGGCCCGTGGCCGCAGAAGATCGCCATCATCGGCGGCGGCCCCGCGGGTCTGTCCTGCGCCTATTTTCTGGCAGTGCAGGGCTACAAGCCCACCGTGTTTGAGAAAAACGAGCGTCCCGGCGGCATGCTGCGCTACGGCATCCCTTCGTTCAAGCTCGAGAAAAACGTCATTGACGCCGAGATCGACATTCTGCGGGAGCTGGGCGTTGACATCCGCTGCGGTGTCGAGGTCGGCAAAGACGTCACGCTGGCCGAGCTGCGCCGACAGGGCTACCGGGCATTCTATATCGCCATCGGCTGCCAGGGCGGGCGCCGGGCCGGTGTGCCCGGCGAGGACGCCGCGGGCATTGAGACCGCCGTCCATCTGCTGCGCACCGTCGGCGGTGACGAGAGCCGCAAAATGACCGGAAAGACCGTCGTCATCGGCGGCGGCAACGTTGCCATTGACGCGGCGCGCGTGTCTCTGCGCTGCGGTTCCGACGGCGTGACGATGGTCTGTCTGGAGCCGCGGGACAAGATGCCGGCCTCACCGGAGGAAATTGCCGAGGCCGAGGAGGAGGGCACCAAAATCACCTGCGGCTACGGCCCGAAGGAGTTCCTCTCCGAGAACGGCCATGTGACAGCCGTCGTGCTGAAAAAGTGCACCGGCCTTTATAACGCGGAGGGCCGTTTTGCGCCCACCTACGATGAAAACGATACCATCACCCTGCCGTGCGACAACGTTGTTTTAAGCATCGGCCAGTGCATCGAGTGGGGCGATTTGCTGAACGGCGAGGCCGTGCAGCTGGGCCGCGGCCAGGGTGCTGTGGCCGACGCGCTGACCTACCAGACCGCCCAGCCGGACATTTTCGTCGGCGGCGACGTCTGCACCGGGCCGCGGTTTGCCATTGACGCGATTGCTGCGGGCAAGCAGGGGGCAATTTCCATCCACCGCTTTGTGCAGCCCAACACAAGCCTGACGATTGGCCGCAACCGCCGCGACTTCCACGAGCTGGACAAGTCGAATCTGGCGCTGGGCGAGTATGACCGCGCACCGCGCCAGTCCGCCGTGCTGGATGCGGACATTGACGCGCACCGTTCCTTCCGCGACGCGCACCTGACGCTGACCGAGGATCAGGTCAAAATCGAGACGGCGCGCTGTCTGGGCTGCGGTGCCAGCGTTGTGGACCTGAACAAGTGCATTGGCTGCGGCGTCTGCACGACAAAGTGCGAGTTTGATGCCATCCGCCTGCACCGCGACCTGCCCGAGTGCAGCAAGATGGTCAGGAGCGAAGACAAGTTCAAGGCCATTCTGCCCTACATGGCGAAGCGCGAGATCAAGATCCGCTTTGCCAAGAAGGAGAAGTAATGCACGAGCTTGGCATTGTATTCCACATCATCCGCACGGTGGAGGACGTGGCCCGGCAGAACGACGTGACGCGCATCCGGCGCGTGACGCTGCAGCTGGGCGAGGTCTCCGGCGTGGTGGAGAGCTATCTGCAGGACTGCTGGAAGTGGGCGGCGGCGAAATCGGAGCTTTTGCCCGGCGCGGTGCTGACCGTGGAGACCATCCCCGCCGTGACCGTGTGCGAGGACTGCGGCCAACAGTACCCCACCGTGCAGTTTGGCCGCACCTGCCCCCACTGCCAGAGCCCGCGCACCCATCTTTTGCAGGGCCATGAGATGTTGATCAAAGAAATCGAGGCTGTGGAGACAGGCCCCACCACCCCGGAGAGAGCGTGAAGCTGCATGAAATACAAAATTTTCCGCATTGAGGAACAGATGTACGGCTGCGAGGAGCCGCCCGCCGACCAGCCGATTCTGGTTGACGTAGTGCTGGAAGGTGCTGACGGCACGCGGCGCGTGCTCCCCTACCCCGACGAAGCGCTGCGCCGCGGCGGAATGGAGGAAGGCGACAGCGTCGAATTGACCGCCGGCATCCTTCGCAAGGTATAATTTCCCCAAAAACAAAAGGGGCTGTTGCGTGTGCAGCAGCCCCTTCTATGTTTTTTACAAGGGTTATTCTTCCGTAGAAATATCGCGGCCAAAGTACTTTTCGCTCAATGCCTTCAGCGTGCCGTCGGCGCGCAGCTCGTCAATGGCGGCATCAATGGCCGTGCGCAGGGCGGCAGTCTCGCCGCCCTTGCGCATCGGGATGGCGATCTGGTTCGCATCGTCGGTCAGCACGGCGATCTTCACATTCGCGTCGGGGTGCTCCTTCGTGTAATCGTAGAAGGTCATCTCGGCGTTCAGCGTCGCGTCGATGCGCCCGCTCAGCAGCAGCTCAAACGTCTGGTTCAGGTCGTCAACGCCTGTCACCGTCGCGCCGTACTGCTCGGCCAGCTCGGCGTAGGTGCTGGAGATCGTGTTTGCGGTCTTTTTGCCCTTCAGGTCCTCCAGCGTGTTGATGCTGTCATCATCGGCCTTGGTGATGACGGCGGTGCGGTTGAAGGCGTAGGGCGTCGAGAAGTCGTATTTTTCAGCGCGTTCGGGGGTGATGTCCACGCCGTTGACCATGATGTCATAGCGGCCCGCGTCCAGACCGGCCAGCAGGCCATCCCACTCGCCCTCGACAAACTGCGGCTCAACGCCCAGCTTCTTCGCGATCTCGGTGGCAACCTCGACGTCGTAGCCGACGAGGTTGTCGTTTTCATCGTGGTAGGTCCAGGGTGCCCATGTGCCCTCCATCGCAACCGTGATGGTACCCTTGGCCTGAATCTCGCTCAACAGGTCGCCGGATGCGGCCTCGGCGGTGCTCCCGGCGGCGGATTCCGCTGCGGGCGCGGTGGTGGCGGCGCTGCTGCCGCAGGCGGTCAGGGCCAGCGCGGCGGTCAGGGCCAGGGCGGTCAATTTGGTCAGGTTCTTCATTACAATAGGCTCCTTTGCTTGTAGGTCTGCAAAAATTCTTTGGTGCGGGGCTGCTGCGGGTCGTTGAAGAACGCCTCGGCGGTGTTCTGCTCCACAATGACGCCCTGCTCCATGAACACCACGCGGTTGGCCGCGTGGCGGGCAAAATCCATCTCGTGGGTCACGACCAGCATTGTGCGGCCTTCCCCGGCCAGGCTGCGCATGACGGCCAGCACCTCGCCGGTCAGCTCGGGGTCCAAAGCAGACGTAGGCTCGTCGAAATAGATGATTTCCGGGTCGGCGGCCATGGCGCGGGCAATCGCCACGCGCTGCTGCTGCCCGCCGGAAAGCTGGCTGGGGTAATAGTCGGCGCGGTCATCCATGCCGACCTTGACCAGCGCGGCGCGGGCGATCTCTTCGGCCCGGCGGCGCGGCATTTTGCGCGCGATGATAAGCCCCTCGGTCACGTTTTGCAGCGCGGTCTTGTTGGCAAACAGGTTGTAGCTTTGAAAGACAAACCCCGTGCGGCGGCGCAGGGCGTTGGCCTCGGCGTGGGTGACGCGGGCCAGGTCTACGCGCTGGTCGTCAAACAGCATCGTGCCGCCGTCGGACTTTTCCAAAAAGTTCAGGCAGCGCAGCATCGTTGTTTTTCCGCTGCCGCTGGGGCCTAAAATGGCGACGACGTCGCCCTTGTTCACGTCCAGATCGATGCTCTTGAGCACCTGCAAATCGCCAAAGGACTTGCGCAGATTTCTGATTTGCAGCATAGTTCAGCTCCTTTGCGCGCCCTTGCTGTTGAGGTACCGCTCGCCGACGGCCTGCAGGCGGGTCAGCACGGTGCAGAACAGCAGGTAAACCAGACCGACCTCAATGTAGAGGGCCAGCGGCTCATAGGTGCGGGCCACAATGCGCTGGGTCGTCATGAACATTTCGGTCACGGTGATGTTGGCAGCCAGTGAGGTATCCTTGACCATAGCGATCAGCGTACTGGCCAGCGTGGGGAAGGCCGTGCGCAGCGCCTGCGGCAGGATGATGCGGCGGATGATCTGTAAGTAGCTCATGCCGACGCACTGCCCCGCCTCCATCTGGCCTTTGGGCACGGATTCCAGCGCGGCGCGGATGGTCTCGGCGCAGTACGCGCCCTCGTTGATGGAAAAGACGAGCACCGCCGCGGGGAACGGTTCAATCAGGATGCCGACGCCGGGCAGGCCGTAGAACACAACGAACAGCTGCACCAGCACGGGCGTGCCGCGGATGACCCAGATATAAAACCGGGCCAGCCGCTGCAAAACGGGCACATGGGCAAACTGCACCAGCGCCACCGCCACCGCGATGATAAGCGCCAGCGTGAACGAGATGGCGGTCAGCGGGATGGTGACGGTCAGGCCGGGCAGCAATATTTTACCAAAGGAATCCACAAGGATTCCCCACAGGCGTTCGGACATGGGGCGGAACTCTCCTTTTTTGGTTGGGGTTGCGGGAATATTTCCCACTAAAACGGTATGCTATGAGATTGTAGCACACTTTGCCGGATTTTGCAAGAGTGAAATTTGAAGTGAAGTTTAAGGTTAGAGCAAAAAAGCCTCCCTTGTCAAAGACAGACTCCCCCGTGCCGGGGGAGGTGGCGCGTAGCGCCAGAAGGGGAGCAGGTGGACGCCGCAGGCGTCCGGAGGGATTCTGACGGGCTATGCTCTGCACGCTGTCACACCCGCAGACGGGCAGGAATTCCTCCGCCTCGCAGGCTCGGCACCTCCCTTTGACAAGGGAGGCCTTTGTCTGCGGGGTGAGGGTGGGGGATAGCACGGAAGGTTTACTGTGGCCGCAAGCGGGCACGGCGGCCAGAGGGCTGGCCGCCCTACATTCCCCTTTTCCGGTAGGACGTAGGGCGGGGTGCCCCCACCCCGCCGAAGTTGGCGGCAGGCAGAATGCAACGAGATTAGCAGACCGTAGGGGCGGATTCCATATCCGCCCGTGGGAGTGTCCGTAGTAGAAATGGAATTGAGTGAAACTACAACAAAAGCACAAAAAATCCCACCGCCGGGTGGCGGTGGGATTTTACAACTTATTTGAGCGTAATGTATATGCTTAGCCTCAAGATGCGCTGGCCGGATTAACAGCATCCTGCCCAACGGCTGCATAGTCGCCTTCGCCAACCTTCTTGGTATTATAACCCGCTTCAGTTGTGACCGTTCCCTGAGCGTTTTTAACTTCGCTTGCAGAATACACGCAGGTAAAGCCAGAATTCGTGTAACGGACTTTTGTGATTTTACCAGTAGCATCGACGGTAACATCAAAGAAGCCCTTTACTTCTGCCAAAGACTTGATGTTGTCTTTATCCATTTTCGCAGTAATATTCGCTGCAGTCGTCGCTGCACCTGCAGAAGTGCTCGTCACTTTACCATAAGCCTCAGAAGCCTCAGTCTGAGCAGCCATAACGACCATGCGGCACTCGGCAACAACCTTCTCCTTGTTCGCCTTGTCGATGTAGCCGGTCAGGGCGGGGATCAGCAGGGCGGCCAGGATTGCCAGGATGACCAGAACGACGATGAGCTCGACCAGGGTGAAGCCCTTCTTGTTCTTCATTTTACGAATTTTCTCGAACATGATAAATTCCTCCAATAAATTCTATAAGGACTCCATGCGTCCTCATTTGTGAAAATATAATATCACATAATCCGCCAAATTTCAACAGCCTTATGTAAAAACAGCAAAAAACATTTTTTTGCTTCTATTTTCGATTTCCCACCGTTTTGCCTGTTGCATTCCAACTGCCTTGCCGTGGCTGCACCTCTACCGCCGCGCGTAATTCTATACATATTACCGTTATTTTTAAAAATCAGCTGTGCCGCCGCGCCAAAAGCCACAGTAAAAACTGCCGCAATTGAAACCGAACATATATTGCGTTCATTTTATCTGTGCTGTCTCTGTCAGTGCGAGCAGCAGGGCGCATCGCGTATGGATTTCAGCGTATATAGGCCAATTTTACAGGCGGGCAATTTTTGTGCTATTTTGCATTTTTCCGTGTTTTCTCTCCCCTGCCCGGCTGCAGGGACGCTCTTTTGTGAAAACACCGCAAATTCCGGTGCAAAAGTGTGGTATACTGCAAGATTTTGTGCTATACTGGATAAAAAATCAACACAGCCGGGCCGCGCCCGGCACAAAAGGGGCCACACATGAAAAACACCACCGAGGAAAAACGCGAGGCCATCCCCAACAGCGTCAGCCGGATGCTGCTGGCGGGCATCGGCGTACTTTTGCAGGTTTTATGGATCTTCTGGCTTGCCCTCAAGCTGAACGACTACTCCACCGCCATTCAGGTATGCACGTCGGTACTGACATTTTTGATTACGCTGCGTATATACGGGCTGCATATCAACTCCGCGTATAAAATTTCGTGGATCATTCTGATTTTGCTGTTTCCCATCTTCGGTCTGACCATCTATCTGCTGTTTGGCCGCAGCGGGGCCGTCAGCGTCATGCGCCGTCGTTTTGGTGAAAATATGACGATGCTTCGCCGGTATCACGCACCCATTTTGCAGCAGCGCCGCGCCCTGCCCTACCCGGACCGCATCACCCGCAACCACGCCCGCTATTTGCAGTACCGCGCGGGCTACCCCGCCTATGACAACACCGATGTGACGTTCTACGGCGACACCTGCGAGGCGCTGGAGGCCCAGAAAACAGCCCTGCGCAGCGCGGAAAAGTTTATTTTCATGGAATACCACGCCATTGAGGACGCCTCCGCCTGGCAGGAGCTGGAGGATATTCTGGCCGAGCGCGCCGCCCACGGCGTGGAGGTGCGCGTATTTTACGACGACGTGGGCAGCATCGGGTTTATCAACAGCAAATTTGTCAAAAAGCTGGCGGGGCGCGGCATACAGTGCCGCCGGTTCAACCCGGTCATCCCGATTTTGAACGTCTTTATGAACAATCGCGACCACCGCAAAATCACCGTTGTGGACGGGCGCGTCGGCTTTACCGGCGGCTACAATCTGGCGGAGGAGTACTTCAACCGCACCCACCCTTACGGCCAGTGGAAGGACAGCGGCATCCGGCTGGAGGGCGACGCCGTGCGCGGCCTGACGCTGATTTTCTTAGAGCTGTGGGGCGCAACGCAGAAGGCCGCACCCGAGGTCGAGCGCTATCTGCCCGATGTGCCCTACACCGCGCGGGAGAATGCCGTGGTGCTGCCCTACGCGGACAATCCGCTGGACGACGAGGCCACCGGCGAGAACGTCTACCTGAACATGATCCGCAGTGCGAAGGACTATGTCTACATTACAACGCCCTACCTTATTTTAAGTGACGAGATGCAGCGCACACTGCGGCTGGCCGCGTCCAGCGGCGTTGATGTGCGGATCATCACGCCGGGCATCCCGGACAAAAAGCTGATCTTCTCGGTCACGCGCAGCTATTACGCCAGCCTTGCCAAGAGCGGCGTGCGCATTTATGAGTACGCGCCCGGGTTCATCCACGCGAAGCAATGCGTAGCCGACGGCACGGAAGCCGTAGTGGGTACGATCAATTTTGACTTCCGCAGCCTGTACCTGCACTTTGAGAACGCCTGCTGGTTCTGCGGCTGCAGCGCCGTGGCCGATGTGCGCCGCGATTTTGACGCGCTGTTCCCCGTCTGCCGCGAGGTCACACAGAAGTACGCCGACACCCGCAGCCTGGCCGTGCGCGGCTGGGACTGCGTGCTGCGGCTGTTCAGCCCGCTGATGTGACGGGCTGTGCGCCGGGCGCGGCAAGTGGAATTTTCCCAAAGAAATCTGTACTATTCCACGTTGCAAACCGCCGCTGCGCGCCGTACAATAAAGACAAAATCATCCTGTGAGGTGCATACCAATGGAGCATATAGCATGGAAGGGCCGCATCAAGCCCGGCTGCAAAGCGGAATATCAGCGTCGCCACGCGGAGATCTGGCCCGAGATGGTCGAGGTTCTGAAGGCTGCGGGCATCTGCAACTACAGCATCTTCTACTGTAACGACGAGCTGTTCGGCTACTATGAGTGCGCGAAGGGCGTTGCCTACGCCGAGAAGGTGCAGGCCGAGAGCCCCGTTGTGGACCGCTGGAACGACTACATGAAGGACATTCTGGAGCTGGAAATGGACCCCGTGACCGGCGCCCAGCCCAAGCTGGAGCAGGTGTTCCGTCTGGATTAAACGCGCATAAGACAGCAAAGCCGCCCGTGTCAGGCTGACACGGGCGGCTTGTGTTTTTATGGGCAGGTGTAGCGCAGGCGGTGCTGCCTTTAGGGTATTTACAGCACAATGCGGAACGCGACGCGGTGCTCCCCTTCCCCGCTGACGCGGTAAGGCTCCTCCACATCGGTGCCCCAGCTGTCGATGCCGCCGACGCCGCGGACTGCGCCCAGGATCGTCACGCTCGTGCGGCCCGTGGCGGGCAGCTCGGTGATGTGCTGGGCAGCCTCGATCTCCTGCGCAGTGTTGGGCAGTGCGCTGAAGGCAAACGGCGCGTCGGCCTGTTCAATCGTCAGCGCAGCCGCCGTCTGACCGCAGACGTTGTGCTGCTCCAGCGTGAACTGACGGGTGCCCACATGCAGGCCGCAGTCCTGCGGGACGAGGGCCGGTTCAATATGCGGCACCTCCTCATGGCAGCCAAAGACGCCGCCCTTGCAGCGATCCGGGTAGGTCTCGCCCGAAAGGCCGGTCCAGAGCGTGCGGGCCACGGGGGCAAACGTCTGGAATTTTACGCCGAAGCAGGGCAGCTCGGGCGCACCGGGCACGCCATGATAGACGGCCTCAACCAGCAGCGTGCCCTGCGGCTCCACGGTGTAGGTCAACTCGGCCTTAGCGCCGGGCACGGTGGGCACGCCGTAGGTATAGCGCACCTGCACACCGTCGGCGGATTTCTGCAAGACCGCAAAGCCGAGGTTCTGCAGGTAGACATCCGCCGCCAGCCAGGCCGCCGCTTTCTGCGGGAAGCCGCAGCCGCGGTCATTGTCGGTGGCGGCGCGCCAGAACGCCGGGCGCGGGGCGCGCCAGAGCCACTCGCTGCCGTTGACGGTCAGCGACGACGGCCCGGCCTCGCCCGCGGAAAAAAGAATTTCAAACCCGTCGCCCCTGACGCCGAGGTTGCCGTCGCCCTCGGTCACGGTCAACGTGCCGGGCTTGCGGGCGGCCTGTGCTTTGGCCGCGTCGCGGTCCGCCCGGGCGGCGGCTGCGGCGTTGCGGGCATCGTGGGCGGCGCGGCGGGCGGGGGTGTCGTACCAGTAGCGCACGTCCTGCATGGCGGGCTTTTCGGCACCGTCGGCGTAGACAATGCCGTTGCCGCTGAAGTTGTAATCGGTGTTGCGGTCCGCAAAGTCGCCGCCGTAGCCCAGCACGCTGCGGCCAAGCGCGTCGGTGTGCCGGAGTGCCTGGTCCATGTAGTCCCAGATGAAGCCGCCCTGGTACTGGTCGAACTCATCGGCCAACTTCACATAGCTCTCCATGCCGCCCAGCGAGTTGCCCATATCGTGCATATACTCGCAGAGAATGAAGGGCTTCTTCGGGTGGGATTCGAGATACTCGCGAATTTCCCACGGCTTGGCGTACATCCGGCTTTCCATATCGCTGATGGCGTCGAACGCGCGGCAGTGGAACACACCCTCATAATGCACGAGGCGTCCCGGGTCGTGGTCGTGGAAGAACTGCGACATAGCGAGAATATCCTCGCCCGCGTAGCTCTCATTGCCGCAGGACCAGATCAGGACGGCGGCGTGGTTCTTGTCGCGTTCAAACATGCTGCGGGCGCGGTCCACGACGCAGTCCTTCCACTCGGGCAGGCTGCCGGGCACGTTCCAGCTCGGCTCCACCGCGCCGAGCTTCTGCCAGCTGCCGTGGCTTTCGAGGTTCGTCTCGTCGATCATGTAGATGCCGTTCCGGTCACACAGGTCGTACCACAGGCTCTGGTCGGGGTAGTGGCAGGTGCGCACGGCGTTGATGTTGTTCTTTTTGAACACGGCCATGGCGGCGTGCATGTCGTCGGCGCCGATGGCGCGGCCCCTGTCGGCGTTCCACTCGTGGCGGTTGACGCCGTTGAACACGACACGTTCCCCGTTTAGGCACATGACGCCGTTTATCATCTCAAAGCGGCGGAAGCCGATGTCGTAGGGCACGACCTCCTGCAAAACGCCGTCGGCATCGCGCAGGGTCAGTACGGCGTGGTAGAGCACCGGCGCTGCATGGCTCCACGGCTGGATGCCCTCGATCTCAATCGTATCGCCCGCGGCGGGGCCTTCGTAGACGGCGTAGCCCTCGGGGTCAGTCACGACGAGGGCAACCGACGCGCCGTCGGTCTCGCCGTCCAGCTTGACGAGGGGCGTCAGCAGGCCGGTGGTGTTGTCGGCGGCAAGGTCAGCCTTGAGCCAGATGTCGTTGATGTGGACCCTGGGCTTTGCGTACAGATAGACCGAGCGGAAGATGCCCGAGAAGCGGAAGAAGTCCTGATCCTCGATCCAGGCGGCGCTGCTGCGCTTGTAGACCTCGACGCAGAGGCGGTTGTTCTCGTCCCGAATATACGGTGTCAGGTCAAATTCAGACGGAGTGAAGCTGTCCTCGGCATAGCCGACGAACTGGCCGTTGCACCACAGGTACATGGCCTGCTCCACGCCCTGAAAGCTGACGCAGACGCGCTGGCCGCGCAGGGACTCGTCCAGATCAAATTCTTTGACATAGCTGCCCACGGGGTCATCGTTCCAATCGACCTGCGGCGGGCGCAGGCAGCTGCGGCCATCCCACGGGTAGAGGGTGTTGGTGTACTGCAGCTGACCGTAGCCCTGCAGCTCGATGTGCCCGGGCACGCGGATGGTGCCGAAGCCGGACAGGTCGGCGTCCGGCTGCCAGAAATCCGCCGGGCGGGCGGCAGGTTTGGCGCTCCACGCAAAGCGCCATGCGCCGTCCAGTGACTGGCGCAGCGATGTCAGGCCGCTTTCGGCCTCGTCCAAGGTGCGGCAGCAGAGATGGTCAGAGTGTGCGTCCAGCCGGTTCACAGCAAAGACGGTGGGGTCACTCAGCCAGCGAAGTTCAGGGGTCATAGGGATCTCTCCTTTACACAATCAGGTTCTTACCGACATTCTGCCACAGGGCGCGCGGGGTGTCAATGGAAAGTTTCACGCAGATATTTTCCGTATTTTTTGCATCTTTACGGGAATTGTGCTGTGTTTAACACTTCACGGCAGGATTTTTTGAGATTTTCCGTTTTGTATGGTGGCAGATTGTACGCTGCAGCACCAGATATAGCGGTGGCGGCAGGATTTTTGCGGGGTGGGTTGTTATAGTCGGCACACCTGGGGCGCAAAAAAGCGCCGACCTTTTTGCAGGGGCGGCGTTTTGGGGTCATACTTCTTCTGTCTCCGCCTTTGCGGCGGTGCGCAGACGCTCCCGCACGGGGCGCAGGGCCTCGGGCAGAGCCTCGTCGGGCAGGTCGCTGATGCCCTCGGTGCTGCCGCGGGCGGCGGCGGTCTCATAGAACCAGCACTTGTAGTCCAGGGTGTCCATCGTCTGCTGCAATTCAGCCATGCGGGTCTCGAGCACGGTGCGCTGCTTGCGGAACAGCTCCAGCCGCCGGGCAATGGTCTCATCGCCCTGCATGGCCAGCTCGATGTATTCGCGGATATCCTTGAGGGACATGCCGGTCTTTTTCAGGCACTCGATGATGCGCAGCCACTCGAAGTCCTTCTCCGTAAAAACGCGGATGCCGCCGGACGAGCGCCCGACGAAGGGCAGCAGCCCTTCCTTATCGTAATAGCGGATCGTCGATGCGGGCACACCCAGCCGCCGCGCCATCTCCCCCACTGTATAGGCCATGTGTTTTCCTCCTATGACTTAAACCCAGGTTTAACCTGTATATCAGTATAGGACAAAAGGGCGGCGTTGTCAAGGCGGGCGACCAATGATCGCCCCAGACTGTCGAAAAAGGTACGTTCACTCCTTGGCCCCCTCTGCGAGGGGGCTCCGCCCGCAGGCGGTGGGGG
>OFRZ01001544.1_pt1 | contig 14050 bp, 9 predicted proteins | sample 1543181 | NCBI WGS metagenome assembly OFRZ01 (sample SAMN04209245, study PRJEB22552) | human gut metagenome | biome: gut; material: feces | host: Homo sapiens | place: USA: Oklahoma | reverse complement strand
ATGGCAGCTCGTTGCGCAGTGTGCGGCAAGGGACCGCAGACCGGTTTCACCGTTTCGCACTCACATATTCGCAATAAGCGCACCTTCCGCCCGAACCTGCAGCCGGTTCGCACCACCATCGACGGCGAGAACGTTCGCGTTCGCGTTTGCGTGAAGTGCATCAAGGCTGGCAAGGTCCAGCGCGTTGAAGCGTGAATCGCGAAATAACAGCTTGAAACCCCGGTAAGCCGAATGGCCGCCGGGGTTTTGCTTTATCTGGCCGTCCACAAGCCGTGTTGCGGCGAATGGCGCCGCCACGAATAATGGGGAATTCAGCCCGCCGCACAATCATCCGGTCGTGCCACAATGGAGTGTTATGAGCACCACATGGCAAACCCCGATTTCCTCGTTCGAAACGAACCGCCGCAGAGTCGGCGCGCTGAAATCGCTGGGCGTGGTGTCCGTGGGCGACGCGCTGACCTACTATCCGTTCCGCGTCACCGACCCGGTTCCGGCACGCGCCCTGCGCGAAGCGAAAATAGGGGAGAACATGGCCTTCGCCGCGCACGTGCGTGGCGTGCGCGTCTTTCCGATGGCCCGTCGCGGATTCCGGCTGATCGCCGACGTTGATGACGGCGATTTCGCACGCAGCCGGCACATGGACGCTTCCATGGCGTCTCTCGTGTTCTTCTCCTATCGCAAGTCGTACGTCGATTGGATCCAGCGCAAACTGCACGAAGGCGCGTTGCTGGTGGTCGCGGGCGAGCCAAGCGTATACAACGACCGTCTGCAATTCACCCATCCCGACATACTGACGGTCGATCCAGTCGGCGAGCAATTGCGCAGCCGCTCATCTGAGGAAGCCGCCGAATGGGATGACGGCTTCGGCACGGAACAACCGGCGGTCGTCCCGCAATCGCCGACCATGCCGAATCTCAAATACGATGCGGCTTCCGTACCGGAGGCGATGCGCCACGTATGCCGCCCACGTCCCGTCTACCACGCGAACTCGCGCATCTCCAGCGAACACATCCACGAGTCGATCGAAAAATGCATGGACCGGCTGTGCGGTGACGAATACGCTGCGGCACAGGCAGCCCGTGCATTGCATGGCGCCGATGCCAGCGACGCGCAACATGGGGAATTCGACGCGCCGCAAGCCGACCGGCAGGCACGGACGGAAGCGCTTGCCGCCGCCATTCCCGACATCATGCCGGAAGCGTTTCGTATGGAACATGGGCTGATGCACCGAGCCGAAGCGTTCAGGGCGATTCACGATCCGCAAAACCGCGACGGTTTCAACAAGGCGTTGCGTACACTGCGCTACGAGGAAGCGCTCATCTGCCAAACCGCGCTGGTGCAGTCTCGTGATTCGTCGCGTAAGGCCACGGCCACAGCCTGCGCCGACACGCGGCTGAAAGACGATTTCGTCGAGTCGCTGCCGTTCTCGCTGACGGACGGGCAACAGCAGGTGATCGCCGATATTTCCGACGATATGGCACGTGATTACCCCATGCAACGCCTGCTGCAGGGCGAGGTCGGCTCCGGCAAAACCGTGGTTGCGGTGGCGGCTATGATGCAGGCCGTCGGCTCCGGCAAACAAGCGGTGCTCGTCGCGCCGACGCAAGTGTTGGCGGAACAACATTACAGCAGCATCCGCGGCATGGTGGATCGGATGTGTGGTACCGGCGAAGAGGCTGACGAAAACGCGAAATCAGGGGAATCGCAGACAAAATCAACGCACCATGCGGTTGTGGATGAAAGTGGACAAGTCACGTCGGGAAACGCGCCGGAACCGCAAAACGGTGGACAATCGGATGGCGGCCAGGTGGAGAAACTGCTGGACGGCCAATCGAACAGCCTGCCGGACATTCCCGTGCTGCTGCTCACCGGCGGCATGAAACTCGCCGCCCGCCGACGCGTCCTCGCGCAAGCGGCCTCCGGCAAACCATGCATCGTGGTGGCCACGCACGCCGCGTTCTCCAAAACCTTCCAAGCGCCCAACCTCGCGCTGGCGGTCATCGACGAACAGCACCGTTTCGGCGTGGAACAGCGCGAATCGTTGAATGCCAAAGGCTCCACGGCACCGCATTTGCTGGTCATGACGGCCACGCCGATTCCGCGCACCGCTGCCATGACCTGGTTCGGCGACCTCGACATCTCCTGGCTCACCGAACTGCCCGGCGGCCGCAAGCCGATCCGCACATTCGTCGTGCCCGAAGCGAACGGCCCGCTGATGGCGGAAATGTTCGGTCTGATTCGCAAGCGTATCGACGCGGGGGAACGTGCCTACGTGGTCTGCCCGCGCATCGACGCCGACGCGAAGGATGCCGACGATGCGGGCGGTTCAGGCGATGCGGAAGTCGGTTCCGCATTCGACGCCACATACGATTTGGGCGAGGATGACGAACAGCGCGAACAGCGGCCGCCGTTGCATTCCGTCGCGGAAATCGCGGAACGCTTGCGATCGCTGCCGCAATTCGCTGGCATCCGTATCGCCACGCTGACCGGCCGCGACGATGACGAAACGAAATCGCAGATTATGGCCGATTTCGAAGCGGGCGTGACGCCGATTCTGGTGGCCACCACCGTCATCGAAGTGGGCGTGGACGTGGCGCAGGCCAGCTGCATGGTGATTTTCGACGCCGACCGGTATGGCCTGTCCCAGTTGCACCAGCTGCGTGGACGCGTGGGCCGTGGAGGCACCGAATCGGGCGCGTTCCTTATTTCACGTGCGCCGGAAGGCAGCGATGCGGCCAAACGCCTTGACGTGATTGCCGGCACGTTGGATGGCGCCGAAATCGCGCAGGCCGACCTTGAATTCCGCGGCGCGGGCGACGTGCTGGGCGACGCGCAATCCGGCGGCAAATCCGGACTGAAACTGCTGCGCGTGGTCAAAGACGTGAAGATCATCGAGGAAGCCAGAGCGGAAGCTGCGAAACTGGTGGCCGAAGACCCCACGTTGCGAGGGTACGTGCAGCTTGCCGGCGCGGTGCTCGACTTCACGCGCGGCAACGAGACGTTCCTGACCAGCAACTAGGCTCGATGGTTATGCGCGTAATTTCAGGACGATTCAAAGGCATGGCGTTGACCACGCCGAAGCCGGGCACCAGGCCAACCACCGACCGCACCAAGGAAGCGATATTCTCGCACCTCGATTCGTGGGGCGTGCTGGATGACGCACGTGTGCTCGACCTGTTCGCCGGAACCGGCGCGTTGGGCATCGAAGCGCTGAGCCGTGGCGCGCGCGAACTGGTGGCGGTGGAATCGGCCGCACCGGCCGCCGCGCTGATCGCAAAGACGTTGACGGCGTTGAAGCACAACCGTTCCTGGGAGCCGGGCATGAGCGCCCGCGTGGTCAAGGCGCGTGCGGAAAAGTACGCGGCGGCCGCATCGGCGGTCGCGCCGTTCGACGTGATCTTCATCGACCCGCCGTACGCGTTCGAAACCGAGGCGTGCAACCAGCTGCTGGCCGATTTGGCGGGCCGTGAGTCCGGCGAACTGACTGGCGAGGGCACGGTGATCGTGCTGGAACGCTCCACTCGTTCCGACGAGCCGACCGCGCCCGAAGGCTGGGATATCACCGACCGGCGTGATTACGGCGAAACCGCCGTGTATTACATCGAACCTGCCGAATCCGCCGATCCGGCAGAGCCGGTTGAATCCGCGGACTGACGTCCGGGCTTTCCAACTAAAAACGTCGACGGTGGACCTGCATGCCCTCCGTCGACGTGAACAATCGTGCGTAATCAGCGCTGCCGTGGGTGCGTGCCGGAAACCTCCCAGCCCAACGCCATCAGCGTTTTGCGATCGGCCTTGTCAAGCTTGGAACAATCCAACGCCTCGATGAGGTCCGGGCGCAGCTCGTTGGTCTTCGCCAGCGCCTCGTCACGGCGGAAACGGTCGACCTTCGCGTGGTCGCCGGACAACAGGACGTCCGGAACCTTGATGCCGCGCCAATCGGCAGGCTTCGTATACTGGCGGTGCTCCAGCAGGGCGTTCTCTCCCGTATACGATTCCTCCACGATCGAGGCCGCATTGCCCATGAAACCGGGCAGCAGACGGGTGATGGCCTCCAACATGACCGACACGGCCACCTCGCCGCCGTTCAGCACATAATCGCCGATCGAATATTCACGCACGTCGACGCCCTGCGCACGGTAATACTGCGGAATACGCGCGTCGTAGCCTTCGTAACGGCCGCAGCCGAACAGCAGATGGTTGGCGTGGCTCAGCTCCGTCGCGTCCTGCTGGGTGAACAGGGGGGCGGACGGATTCGGGAAGATCAGCACCGGACGGTCGGTCGCCGGAACGGTATCGGCATTTGCGGCGATTTCTGTCGCCGATTCCGCCGGTTCGGCCGTGTCCGCGGAAGCCGTGTCGTCTGCGTCTGCCGTGGAATCGCAAGTAACCGTGGTCGGCTCAAGATGCAGCAGCTCGTCGAGGCATTCGCTCCACACTTCCGGCTTCATCACCATGCCCGCGCCGCCGCCGACGGGAGTATCATCCACGGAATGGTGCACGTCGTGCGTCCAGTCGCGCAGGTTGTGCGCGGTGACTTCGACCAGGCCCTTCTCCTGCGCCTTGCCGAGCAGGCTCAGGTTGAGCACTTCGAAATATTCCGGGAATACGGACACGATATCGATCTTCATAATGTTCCACAATACCGGTACGCCTGCCAAGCGCGGCGCGTACGAAAAAGGCGCCGGCATAATCGCCAGCGCCTTGTTGGAAAAGCAGCGGATCAGAGCCCCGGAATGAGTCCGCCCGGCGGGTCGAGGGTCAGATATCCGCCCTCGAGGTCGATGTCCGGCACGAGCTCGTCCACGAACGGCACGAGCGCGCTGTTCTCGACCACCACGCCATCGGCGTCCTTGACGGGATTGGCTAGACGGATCTTGAGCAGCCACTGGGCCACTTCAATCACATCCACCACCTTGCCTACCACAGTGCCGGGCGCAAGCCCCAGCGTATTGCCCTCGGCAAGGCGCGCCTCAAGACTGATCAGGTCCTTCGGGTACCACTCGTCTGCTTCAAGCATCTCCTCCGGATCGTCCGCTTCGCCATACAGCACCACGCCATTGGCGGCTTCGGACGCATCACGGTCGTCGATGCCCTCGAATTTGATGATCCAACGGTTTTTGAAGGTACGGGAGCTTTCCACCACGTACTCTTCCTCGCCGTCCTTCGTATACAACACAGCACCGGGAGCGAACCGGTATTCCGGTTCGTCCGTAAAGATCTGCACGGTGATCTCGCCCTTGAGCCCCTGCGCACGCCCGATACGACAGACCCTCAGCAGCTCAAGCTGTTGAGGGTCGTCGGAATGCATATCACGCACCACGCTAGGATCTCACCTGCGCACGTCCATGATGTCGACGCGCACCTTGTGGTCGGACAGTGCCTGCACCACGGTGCGAATCGCATTTGCCGTGCGTCCGCTGCGTCCAATGACGCGACCGATATCCTCAGGGTTCACGCGCACGCGAATGAGTTCACCGCGCGGATTCTCATGGGACTTCACCGAGACATCATCGGGAAAATCGACGATGTTCTTGATCAGATGTTCCACAGCCTGGGCGAGCATGATCACTCGGCTTCCGCAGCCGGCTCTTCAGCCGGAGCTTCCTCGGTGGCGGCGGCTTCGGCCTCAGCCTTGGCCTTGGCGTCAGCTTCGGACTTGGCGGCCTTCAGCTTCTGGGCCTGGGCTTCGACAGCCTCGACGCGAGCGGCGGCATCCGGGCCAGCCTCAACGGTCTTCAGGGTGCCTTCAGCACCGTCAAGACCCTTGAACTTCTGCCAGTCACCGGTGATCTTCAGCAGGTTCAGCACCTGCTCGGTCGGCTGAGCGCCAACGCCGAGCCAGTACTGAGCGCGCTCAGAGTTGATGTTGATGGTCGAAGGCTGGGTGTTCGGGTTGTAGGTACCGATCTCTTCGATGGCGCGGCCATCACGCTTGGTACGGGAATCCATGATCACCACGCGGTAGAACGCGTAGAACTTCTTACCCATGCGCTTCAGACGAATCTTGGTTGCCAAAATGGCTCTCCTTGTAACTAGGGGTGTGTGTTTCGTGTTCTGTGTGGGGCACGGAATCCGAAACCCACGTGTTCCTCACGTCACGCGATTGGTAGAGGGCCTCGCGCGCGCGAATAACTGAGCAATTATAACCGTGGGGTATGGACGCGTTCCCGTATGCGTTCCCGAGCGTCCGTTTCTGTTGACTCGGACGCTCGGCTTGCGTTTTGCGCATTCTGAATGGCCGTTTCTCCAGAATCGGACATTGGTGAGGTGTTGTGGCGGTCTCGGGCGTCCGGATCACCCGAATCGGACGAACTCGCTATGCTGGATATGTTCATTGGCGGTTTTCGTGCGCCTGATTATGGCCATTTCAAGGGGATTTGCATGAGTGTTGCGTTGTGGATCGTACTGCTGGTATGCGTGTTGTGGATCGCTCTGAGCGAAATGCCGGCCGGTTGGGACGGCCACTTGCCGTTGCCGTATCTGATTGCGCTGACACCGCTGTTGTGGATTCCAACATTGGCGATTGCGATTGCCGGTGTCGTACGGCATGACACCGCCCTCGCCATCGTCGCGGCGATCGCGTGCATCGCTTCGCTGCTGCGCAAAATCGCGTATTGGAACAACAATCTCACGTCCATCAACACGGCGCAGATGGTGGCCGACAACATCGCAAAAAAGCGTGAAACATCCTGTGGAATACATACGTCGACTGCCGCGGAAGCCGCGAAACACGGCCGTTTCCGCGTGATGACGCTCAACTGCCGGTACGGTCGTGCCAATGCGGCCGCAATCGTCAGCGCCGTCAAGGAACACGACGTCGCCGTGCTCGCGCTGCAGGAATTGACGGACGATCTGGTCGCGGCCTTGGACGAGGCCGGCCTGTCCGACCTGCTGCCGTACCGCCAGTTAGGGGAGAGCAAGGAAACGGATAACGGCGGCTTCAACGGTATTTGGATTCGCATCGAGCCAAGCGACACGTCGCCGATCACCGCCGTGATTCCCGCCGCCGACGTGCCTGGCGTGTGCTTCCCGATTGATGCGATGCGCGGCATCACTTTCGTTTCCGCCCATCCGAAATCGCCGATGCGCGGCTGCCGCGACTGGTCCGCCGGCATCATCGGCTTGGGTGAGCTGGCCACATCGCAGAAGCAGGGCGATATCACCGTCGTATTGGGCGACCTCAACTCCGGTACCGACCATCCGAGCTTCCGCAAGCTGCTTGACGCCGGCTTCCAGGACGCCGCGTTGACCGAGGCGAAGGGCCGCCGCGCCACGTTCCCATCGTGGCTGCCGTGGCCGCGTCTCATCCTCGACCACATCTTGTTCACCGCCGGTCTGACCGCATCCGACGTGCGCTCCTTCACGGTCAACGGTACCGATCATCTTGCTCTGGCCGCCACGCTGACGTTGAAATAAGCCGAAAATAAGCTGGCATAACGAAACTGCCGACGCTGGAAAACGTTCCAACGTCGGCAGTTTCGTTATATATGCCGTATTGCGATTGCCGGTTGTCGTAATCGCCGGCAATCGCACATATCGCGGCTTAGTGCAGCAGACGCTTAATGCAGCAGACCGGACAGACCGCCACCTAAGTTCGGCGGCAGCTCGCCGGAATCGCCCAGCATATCCTGCAATCCGGCAGGAAGCGCCGGATTCTGTGGCTTCTTGGCGAACGCGGAGCCACCTGACGAAGCGCCGCCGGAAGCCTTGCCGGCGAGCTTGTCGCGCAATGCCTTCTCCTCGGCTTCACGCTTCATCGGATTGCCGGACTTGCCCGACTTCTTCTTGTTCTTCTTGCCTTTGCCCTTGCCTTTGCCGCCGCCCATCGCGGGGCCTCCGAAGCCGGGCACGCCGGCGCCGACCTTGTTGCTCATGCGGCGCATCATCTTCGCGGCCTGGTCGAAGCGCTGCAGCAGCGCGTTGACCTGCGAAACCGTCACGCCGGAACCGTAGGCGATGCGGGCGCGGCGGGAACCGTCGATGATCGAGGGATCGCGACGCTCGGCCGGAGTCATCGAACGGATGATGGCCTCCGTGCGGTCGATTTCCCTCTCGTCGAACTGCTCAAGTTCCTTACGATGCGCGGCCATGCCCGGAATCATGCCAAGCAGGTTCTTCATCGGGCCGAGTTTGCGCACCTGCTGAAGTTGGTCGAGGAAATCGTCAAGGCCGAAGGAACCGTCGGAGATCTTGACGGCGGCCTTGCGGGCCTCCTCCTCGTCGAACTGCTTCTGCGCCTGCTCGATCAGGGTGAGAATATCGCCCATGTCGAGGATGCGGGACGCCATACGATCCGGGTGGAAGACCTCGAAATCCTTCAATCCCTCGCCGGTGGAGGCGAACAGGATCGGCTTGCTGGTCACGGATGCCACGGACAGCGCGGCGCCACCACGGGCGTCGCCATCGAGCTTGGACAGCACCACGCCGGTGAAATCCACGCCCTCGTCGAACGCCTTGGCCGTCTGCACGGCATCCTGGCCGATCATCGCGTCGATGACGAACAGAATCTCGTTCGGCTGCACGGCATCGCGGATGTCGCGAGCCTGCTTCATCAGCTCCTCATCCACGCCGAGACGGCCTGCGGTATCGATGATCACCGTGTCGTAAAGCTTCTGCTTGGCGAGCTCCACGGCGTCACGGGCCACCTTCACCGGGTCGCCGGTGGTCTGGCCGGGGGAGACGACCGCTTCGCCGCCATCGGACTGCACGCCCTTCTCCGGCGCGTACACCGGCACGCCGGCGCGTTCGCCGACCACCTGCAGCTGCGTCACCGCGTTCGGACGCTGCAGATCGGCCGCAACAAGCAGCGGAGTGTGGCCGGAATCCTTCAGCCAGTAGCCCAGCTTGCCGGCGAGCGTCGTCTTACCGGCGCCCTGAAGGCCGGCGAGCATGATGATCGTCGGCGGATTCTTTGCGAAGTTCAACGGGCGGTCCACACCGGCGCCGAGCACCGCGGTGAGCTCCTCGTTGACGATCTTCACCACTTGCTGGGCCGGATTGAGCGCTTCGGAAACCTCGGTGCCGAGCGCGCGCTCGCGAATGCGGCCGGTGAAGGAACGCACCACGTCGAGCGCCACATCGGCGTCGAGCAGCGCGCGGCGGATTTCGCGGATGGTGCCGTCGATATCAGCCTCGGAAAGCTTGCCCTTGCTCTTCAGATGCTTGAAGGCATTCGAGAGCCTATCTGTCAAAGAACTAAATGCTGCCATAATGTTCCTCAGTCTAGCGTTTCACGCGGATAGCGGATGACATGGGTGCGATTGCCTACTTCAGCGACCAAGTGGAGCCTTGCGGACCGTCCTCGATGGCGATGCCGGCCGCGCCCAGCGCGTCACGGATCGCGTCGGCACGTGCGAAATCCTTGGCCTTGCGCGCTTCGGCACGTTCCGCAAGCTGTTCGGAAACCAGCTTGTCGAGCGCGTCATGCTCGGCGGAATCGGCTCCGGCACCAGCCGCACCACCTGCGGCACCGTCGGAAACCCACGGCTCCGCCAGCGGATCCAAGCCCAACGTGTCGAGCATCGCACGCACGTTCACCAGCGCCTCGCGAACCTCGGCCTTCGCCACGTCCGAATCGGCGCGGTCGGCCAGCTTCGACAGCAACGTGTTGCCGGAACGGATCGCCGTGAAAATCGCGGCGGAAGCGCCCGAAACGTTGATGTCGTCGTTCATCGCGGCAACGAAATCGGCGGGAAGCGCGTCGGCGGAAATCGCCATAATCTCTTCTCGTGACGGCTGTTCGCCGACGGCAGCGCCCGAGCGCTCGATGAAGTTCGCCACGCGGTCGTACGCGGACTGCGCCTCGGCAAGCGTCTGGTCGGACCATTCCAGCATGGAACGGTACTGCACGGAACCGAGGGCGTAACGCACCACCCAAGCGGAATGCTCGGCCAGCACCGCCGGCACGGACAGGCCGTTGCCGAGCGACTTCGACATCTTCTCGCCCTTCGCGGTGACCCAGGCGGAATGCATCCAGCGCGCGGCCGAATCGTAACCGGCGGCGCGCGTCTGCGCCATCTCGTTCTCGTGGTGCGGGAATCGCAGATCAAGACCGCCGCCGTGAATGTCGAACATGTCCTTCAGATAGCGGTGGCTCATCGCGGAGCATTCGATATGCCAGCCCGGACGGCCCGTGCCGAACGGGGTATTCCAGCGCGCGTCGAGCGGATCGGAATCCTTCGGCGCCTTCCACAGCGCGAAATCGCGCGGATCATGCTTGTCGGGGGACATGTCGGCAGGGTCGACCGGATTGTACTTGTCGTTGCCCGCGTTGTCCACGGACGGTCCCATCGCGTCGGTCACTTCGGAAGCCGCGTCGGAAACCGCGGTCTGCTTCTGGTGCGTCAGCTCGCCGTAATGCGGCCAGCTCGCCACGTCGAAGTAGACGTTGCCGGTCGGGTTGCCGTCCGCGTCACGCACCACATAGCCGTGGCCGTTGTCGATGATCTTCTTGATGAGGTCGATCATGTCGATCATGTGGCCGGTGGCGCGCGGCTCGTACGTCGGCGGCTCCACGCCAAGCTTGCTGTACGCCTCGGTGAACTCGCGTTCGTAGATATACGCGCGCTCCCACCACTGCTGGCCCGCGGCGGCGGCCTTGTCGAGGATCTTGTCGTCGATGTCGGTGACATTGCGCACGAACGTCACATTGTAGCCCAGTCGCTCGAACCAGCGGCGCACCACGTCGAACGCGACGGCGGCGCGGATGTGGCCGATATGCGGCGAGCTTTGCACGGTGGCGCCACACACGTAGATACCGACCTGACCTGGTTTGATCGGCGTGAAGGACGACACGGCGTGCGATGCGGTGTCGTACAGCTTCAGCCCCGCGGCGGCCTTCGCCACCGCAAGAGCGCCGGAAGTGTTGGTATTCTGCGGTTCCTGCGTGTTTGTCATAGTCATGAGAATATTGCCAGAATCGGACATGACGCTTGGTTTTCCCGGCATATGCGCGGCATCGTATTGCGAACGTATGCAGACACAGAGCCGAATCGCGAGCGTCATTTACGCAGATGATGTAAAAATAGTGGCATGACGCAATCGCATGTGCTGATTCTTCAACACGTCCCGTGGGAGAAACCGGGGCGCATTTTGGATAGTCTCGACGACTTGGGCATGTCGTATGAAGTGATGAACATCGCCAAAGAGAAAAAGCCCGATCTTCCCAATTTCAGTGACGTCTCCGGCATCGTGATTATGGGCGGCCCCATGGGCGCGCTCGACACCGACAAGTATCCCGGTCTCAAAGCGGAATCCAAACTCGTACGCGCCGCCGTCAGCGTCGGCAAACCGTTGCTGGGCGTGTGCCTCGGACATCAGATCATTGCCACCGCGCTGGGCGCGAAACTCAAGAAGGGCAGCGAGCCGGAAATCGGATTCGCGCCGATTAAACGCATCGACAAGCACGACTACTTCTCCATGTGGAACAAGACGTTGGACGTGCTGCACTGGCACAACGACGTGGTGACCCTGCCGGAAGGCGCACAGCCGTTGGCCAAAAGCGCGAAGACGAAGAACCAGGCGTTCCGGTTCGGTTCGGCGCTTGGCCTGCAATTCCACCTGGAGGTCACCCCCACGTTGTTGGACGAGTGGCTGGACGATCCGTGCATGGTGAAGGATTTGAAGGCCGCCGGCGGTTCGAAATCGCAGCTACGTGACGCCTTCGCCGAATACAATCCGCAGCTGCAGCCGATGGCCGATCAGGTTTTCTCCGGATTCGCGGCCCGGTGCAGCACCTATGCCGCAACGCTGGAGCGCTGATAAGCGTTCTGCCCGCTACACGCCCCACTGAATCGCCAGCTGAGTGCCTTCCGTAGGTGGTTCCTGAGTTCCGTAGGTGGTTAGGTGATGGACCAGTGTTTCGGAAAGGCTGAATTTAAGGCTTTTCTTCGTGCGGTATCCGAAGACAACCACCTACGGAAGCGGAAAACCACCTACGGAATCTTCTAGGGCGTTTTCGTTGCCTACATTCCAAGGTCTCCTGTCTACGTTTCGCATCATGCAGCTGGTGAGCAAGCCCCAAATACGTGTGCGGGAGGCGGTGTTCCGCCGACGCGCTACATTGGTGAGTTATGCCGACTTATGATTTGGGACTTGAACACGTTTCGCTCGCTTTCGCGACCAAGAATATTTTCACCGATGTGACGCAGGGCGTTTTCGAAGGCGACCGCATCGGCATCGTCGGCAAAAACGGCGACGGCAAATCGACATTGCTGCATTTGTTCAAAGGCGCGCAGGAGCCGGATTCCGGTCGCGTGACCATGCGCAATGGACTGACGTTCGGCATGCTCGACCAGCGTGACCCGCTCGACGACAACGCCACGGTGCGCGAAGCCGCGTTGGAAGGGCGAGAAGATTACGAGTGGGCCGCGGAAACCAAATCGCGTGAAATCGTCGAAGCGCTGCTCGGCGGCATCAGCCTGGACGCGAAAATCGGCTCGCTGTCCGGCGGCCAGCGTCGCCGCGCCGACCTTGCCCGCCTGCTGCTCAAGGATTGGGACATTCTCGCGCTCGACGAGCCCACCAACCACTTGGACGTGGTGACGATCCACTGGCTCGCCGAGCACTTGAAGAACCGTTGGCCGTCCGGCCAGGGCGCGCTGCTGCTCGTCACCCACGACCGTTGGTTCCTCGACGAGGTCTGCGAATCGATGTGGGAGGTCCACGACGGCGTGATCGACCCGTTCGAGGGTGGTTACTCCGCCTACATGTTGCAGCGCGTGGAACGCGACCGTCAGGCCGATGTGCGCGAGACGAAGCGCCGCAACCTGGCGCGCAAGGAGCTCGCATGGCTCACCCGCGGCGCCCGCGCGCGTTCCACCAAGCAGAAGTTCCACGTCAAGGCGGCGCGTGAGCTCATCGCCGACGTGCCGCCGGTGCGCAACACGTTGGAGCTGAAGCAGATGGCCACGTCGCGTCTCGGCAAACAGGTGGTCGATCTCATCGACGTGACGCAGATCTTCGAACATGCGCAGGGCGAGGCCGATATCGATCCGGATGTGGCGGAAATGGAGGCTTCGGCCTCGCGCGTGGACGTGGTGCCGGCCATGTATGCCGAGCCGCAGGCGCACGGCAGCGTGGAGGTCGCCGTCGACGATCTGACCGATCCGCGGTTGGTGGACGCCGGCGTGCCCGAGGCGCGACAGGCGGCGCAGGCCGCCCGGCAGGCCGAGGAGGAGTCGCACGAGTCGGGTGGCGACGCCGACGAGTCCACGCCGGAGGTCACGTCCGCGGCGCGGAAGGTCACCGTGACCGGCCGTAAGATCCTCGACGACGTGACGTGGCTGATCGGCCCGGGCGACCGCTTCGGCATCGTCGGCGCGAACGGTGCCGGCAAATCGACCCTGCTGAAGATCCTCGACGGCACGATCACCCCGACCGCCGGCCATGTGAACATCGGCAAGACCGTGAAGTTCGCGGTGCTTTCGCAGCGCCTCGACGAGCTGGAGAAGCTCGGCAAATACAAGATTAAGGAAGTGCTGAGCCGCTACAAGCCGAGCTACATCGTGGACGGCAAGGAGACCACGCCGGGGCAGATGATGGAGCGTCTCGGCTTCGAATCCGCGCAGCTCATGACGCCGATCAAGGACCTCTCGGGCGGGCAGAAGCGCCGCATGCAGCTGCTGCTCATCCTGCTTGACGAGCCGAACGTGCTCATCATGGACGAGCCTGGCAACGACCTTGATACCGACATGCTTGCCGTGATGGAGGACCTGCTCGACACCTGGCCGGGCACGCTGATCGTCGTCTCCCACGACCGCTACCTGCTCGAACGCGTCACCGACCAGCAGTTCGCGCTGATTGGCGGCAAGATCCGCCATCTGCCCGGCGGCGTGCAGGATTATCTCGACATGACCGAGGCCATCAAGAACGGCAAGGATCCGTTCGCCGACGAGAAGTCCGGCAAGAACTGCAAAACGCGGAAGAATGGCGATGCTGGCGATTCCGCTACGACCGCGCCTTCCGTAGGTGGCGCAGCTTCCTCACCTTCCACTGGCGATTCGTCGTCGGCTTCCACGCCGAAGCTCACCGGCAAGGCGTTCCACGA
>OFRZ01001539.1_pt1 | contig 14085 bp, 9 predicted proteins | sample 1543181 | NCBI WGS metagenome assembly OFRZ01 (sample SAMN04209245, study PRJEB22552) | human gut metagenome | biome: gut; material: feces | host: Homo sapiens | place: USA: Oklahoma | reverse complement strand
AGCCGCTTTTGAATCCTCTCTTTTCTTTGGTTGGTTAATCGAAGCACTCCGGCTTGGGCAGGAGCCCAAACCGGAGTGCTTCGTTTTTTTTGTCCGGGACCACCCTTTTTCAGAGCGGCCTGGATCCAGACTTTATTCTCTTACTTTTCGAACTTCGGGTTGATGAGGTTTTCGTACGTGAAGACCTTGTCCCACTGTTCCTGGGTAAGCATCTGCTTTTCTTCGACAACGAGCTGGTGGAGGGACTTGCCGGTGAGGAAGCCTTCACGAGCGATGTTGGCGCAGGGCTTGTAGCCGAAGTGCGGCTTCAGGATCGTGATGATGCCGAGGGAACCCATGACGAGATCCTTGCAGTGTTCGGCGTTCACGACGATACCGTCGATGCACTTTTCACGCAGATGGTTGCAGGCATTCGTCATGACCTTCATCTGCATGTAGAGGGCGAACGTAATGACCGGTTCCATGACGTTCAGTTCGAGCTGGCCGGCGGAAGAGGCGAGCATGACCGTCGTGTCGAGACCAATGGCGAGGAAGGCAGCCTGGTTGGTGACTTCCGGGATCACGGGGTTGACCTTGCCCGGCATGATGGAGGAACCCGGCTGGAGCTGCGGAAGGATGAGCTCGGAGAGACCCGTACGCGGACCGGAAGCGAGGAGACGGAGGTCGTTGCAGACCTTCGTGAGCTTGACGGCGAGGCTCTTCACAGCGGAAGAGAGAGCAACGTAGGAGCCGCAGTCGGACGTAGCAGCGATGAGGTCTTCGCTGTTGCGGAAGTCGATGCCGGTGATTTCAGCGAGGTGCTTGACAGCCTTGGCCGGGAACTCCGGATGCGTCGTCACGGTCGTGCCGATGGCGGTAGCGCCGAGGTTGACAACCTTGAGGTGTTCCTGAGCTTCCTTGATCGTCTTGATTTCGTCGGCGATGGTGAAGCCCCAGCCGTGGAATTCCTGACCGAAGGACATCGGAACGGCGTCCTGAAGGTGGGTACGGCCCATCTTGAGAACGTCCTTGGTTTCTTCAGCCTTCTTGTAGAAGGAAGCGACGAGGTCTTCAACAGCCTTGAGAAGGACGTTGGAGCGAAGGATCAGGGACAGGTGGAAGGCCGTCGGGTAGGAGTCGTTCGTGGACTGACCGAAGTTGGCGTGGTCGTTCGGGGAGACCTTCTTGTCGCCCTTCGGGAGGCCGAGGTGTTCGCAAGCGAGGTTGCAGAGCACTTCGTTGCAGTTCATGTTCGTGGACGTGCCAGCGCCACCCTGGAGCCAATCGGTGACGAACTGGTCGTTGTACTTGCCAGCGATGATCTGATCGCAGGCCCAGATCAGGGCGTCAGCGACGTCGGCCGGGATGCAGCCAAGTTCCTTGTTCGTCATCACGGAGGCCTTCTTCACATAGCCGTAGGCGATGGCGAAGAACGGTTCCTGGGACATCGGCATTTCGGTGATGTTGAAGTTGTGCTTACCACGCATCGTCTGGACGCCGTAGTAGGCTTCATCCGGAATCTCGAGTTCGCCAAGGAAGTCGCTTTCAATACGAGACATTTTATTTGCTCCTCAAATATTCGGGTCGGACCAGACAGAGAGAATTCTCTGCCGGTGATCCTCACCGTTTGTGTTTCCCGCGGGGCGTTATGTTTGGTCCTGAACGCTGATCCTGGGAAACGGGTCGAAACCGCAAGAGGTGATCAAATGATCTAAAACCAAAAGATCACCTCTCACGACCTACATTTTACTGCCTAGCCGGCTTAATGGGAATAGCCTTTTTCTGGGTCGGCAGAACCTTGTCGTAACCACGCATGCCCTGTTCAGCCATCTTGCGGCGGATGAAGGCGATCTGCGTCTTCAGGGGAAGTTCCTTCGGGCAGAAGTCATGGCAGGCAAGGAGGGACATGCAGCCGAACACGCCGGATTCGTCACCGACGATATCGTAGTAGTCGGCGTCGTTACGCGTGTCGCGCGGGTCGAGACGGAAGCGGGCGATCTTGTTGATGCCAACGCCGCCGACGAAGTCCGGGCGGATGCGAACCGTACCGCAACCGGCGATACAGCAGCCGCATTCCACGCAGCGGTCGAGAACGTAGATGTCTTCGGCGAGCTGCGGGTCCATCGGGACTTCCTTCTTGCGAAGGTCGACTTCCTCTTCCTTCATGTGAACCCACGTTTCCATGCGTTCGGACATGTTGCGCATCCACTTGCCGGTGTTGACCGAGAGGTCGCCGATAAGTTCGAAGGCGGGAAGCGGGGCGAGCGTGAATTCCGTCGGAAGGTCACGCGTCAGCGTACGGCAGGCGAGACCCGGCTTGCCGTTGATCATCATGGCGCAGGAACCGCAGATGCCGGCGCGGCAGACGAAGTCGAACTGGAGCGTCGGATCCTGGGTGTCGCGAAGTTCATTGAGAGCAATGAACAGCGTCATCGAGTCGGATTCTTCCAGCTCATAGGTCTGCATGTGCGGCACGCTCTCAGGATCCTGCGGGTTGAAGCGCAGGATGCTGATCTTGAGCATGCGGTGCTGCTTGTTGGTGGTCTGTTGAATATCAGCCATTTTGACGTCAATCTCCAAAATTAGTCTTTCAGCGGTTCATCAACGCGTTCGTTCTTGCCCTTGAGGCGCTTCGGCAGCAGATCCTGGTAGGGCATGAGGGCGTCCTGAATAGCGAAGCGGTCGGCACCGGCGGCTTCCATCTTGGCGCGGATAGCGTCAACTTCAGCCTGGCGCTTGGCCGATTCCGGATTTTCGATGTAGTTCTTCACACCGTAGCCGCGGAAGCCCGGGGGAAGTTCCATCTTGCTGATATCAAGCTTTTCGTAGTTGAGGGTCGGCAGCGTGTCGCCTTCCTTCCACGTAGCGATCGTACGGTTGAGCCATTCGATGTCGTTACGAACCGGGAAGTCTTCGCGGTAGTGAGCGCCGCGGGATTCCTTGCGGTTGAGAGCGCCGTAGGCCACGGAGAGGGCCACGCGGAGCATCTTCTGGGTACGGTAGGCGTAGATGAGCTCGGGGTTCGGGCCGACCACGTCCTTGACGGACACCTTGAAGGAGCGCTTGTAGAGCTCTTCAAGTTCAGCGACGGCGGATTCCATGTCAGCGCCCTTGCGGAAGATGCCGATCTTCGTCGTCATGATTTCCTGCATGCGGGTGCGGATTTCATAGGCGTTTTCAGAGCCGCCATTGTTCATGAAGGACTTCAGGCGAGCCTCTTCCTTGGCGAGAGCGCCGTAGATGAGGGACGTCGGGATGTCGATGCCGTTTTCAGCCTTGTCGCAGAAGTCGGCGATGAATTCACCGACGATCATGCCGGCCACGACGGTTTCAGCAACGGAGTTGCCGCCGAGGCGGTTGAAGCCGTGCATGTCCCAGCAGGCGGCTTCGCCGGCAGCGAAGAGGCCCTTGAGCGTCGGGGATTCGCCGGTCGGCTTCGTACGCACGCCACCCATGGTGTAGTGCTGGGCCGGACGGACGGGCACCCATTCCTTCGTCGGGTCAACGCCGAGGAAGTAATGGCAGATTTCGTAGACTTCACGCAGCTTGTGCTTGATGTGGTGTTCGCCAAGAAGCGTGATGTCGAGCCAGATGTGTTCGCCAAAGCGGCTCTTCACACCCTTGCCCTGGGCAATGCGTTCTTCCATGCGGCGGGAAACCACGTCGCGGGAGGCGAGTTCCTTCTTTTCCGGTTCGACGTCCGGCATGAAGCGGTGGCCGTCGACGTCGCGGAGCAGACCGCCGTCACCACGGCAACCTTCCGTGACGAGAATGCCGGCGGGGAAGATGCCGGTCGGGTGGAACTGGATGGCTTCCATGTTGCCGAGGGAGGCGACGCCCGTTTCGAGAGCGAGGTCGTAGCCGGTGCCTTCGCAGATGACGGCGTTCGTCGTCACGCGATAGATACGGCCGGCACCGCCCGTGGCGATGGCCGTAGCCTTGGACACGTAGGCCATGAGTTCGCCCGTGATGAGGCAGCGAACGATGGCGCCGTAGCAGCGCTTGCCGTCGTGAATCAGAGAGAGGGCTTCAACGCGTTCGATGACCGGGACCTGTTCGGCGATGATGCGGTCGGAAACGGCGTTGAGCATGGAGTGACCGGTACAGTCGGACACGTAGCAGGTACGCCACTTCTTCGTGCCGCCGAAGTCACGCTGGGCGACGAGGCCGGCAGCTTCCTTGCGTTCGGTAATGGTGACCTTTTCACCATTGATGATGACCTGGCGATCACCCGGGGTGATGCGGCTCCAGGGCACACCCCAGGCAGCGAGCTCACGCACGGCCTTCGGGGAGGTGTTCACGAACATGCGGACGACTTCCTGGTCAGCACCCCAGTCGGAGCCGCGGACCGTGTCGCCGAAGTGGACGTCTTCGTTGTCGCCGACGCCCTTGATGACGTTGCCGAGCGAAGCCTGCATGCCGCCCTGAGCAGCCTTGGAATGGCTGCGCTTCGGCGGAACCAGCGACAGGACGATCGAGTCATGCCCACGGCGCTTGGCAGCAACGGCCATACGCAGACCGGCAAGACCGCCACCGATCACGAGCACGTCGGTGTAGATAATTTTCATTTCCAATGGTCTCCTAGATCCAAAGACGATGTGCCGGGAGCGAAACTGGGGTTCCGCCCTGCCCGGCACGGGGTCAGATTCCGTCAATTCACCTGAATCGCCGTTCTCCTGGTGCGACTCAGTTGAACTGGCCTCTTCACGACCTTGCGGCAGTCGTTCAAGAGGCGGACTTTGAAGCAAGAAAGTAACGCTTTCTTTCTCCGCATTCCTTATATCAGCTTTGCCGAAATCGGGTAGCGGGAAAGTCGGGAGGATGACGTCTGCGTCAAACTTTGCCCAATCTTTACGATCTGCCTTCTCGAAAAGCTACGTATTTCTGCGGTCACCCGTGTCAGCATCGATTCTTTCGAACTAGGCAAAACACCCAAGGCGGCTTTTCTTAAGTCACGCGCAGTTTATTACTACTACCACCTCAGAAACATTCGGGGTAACCCTAGGTTTCTGTTTTTTTTCTTACGATTCAGTCAAGGGTCCTCAAATCTCTGATCGCCCCGCTTCTCCTGATTCCCCAAGCATTCGCCCGATCCGCCCTCCGGCGCCCCCCGAACGGGCTCCTACCTAGGACTGCGCGCCAACCTATCCCAAGGTACTACCACTCAAGCAATACACGTTAACCCCTAAAATACCTTAAATGTTAATCTCGTTGTAGGCCGTCTCGCCTAGGGAATTCTGCGTATTTATACTCACTTTTCCTCCTCATAGGCTTTATAGTGTTCCTTAACAAATCCGATAGAATCACCCCCTATCGTGCAAAATTTTCCGATAGAATATAGGCATTCAGCGGATTTCGCCGCAACGCGCCCGACATGCGCGCACCGACTTCGGAGGATACCCACCATGCCCGTCAATCCCGTCCACACCGACAACGCCCCCGCCGCCATCGGCGCCTACAGTCAGGCGACGCTCGCCGAGGGCTTCCTCTTCACGTCGGGCCAGCTTGGTCTAGTGCCCGCAACGGGCGCACTTGCCGAGGGCGTCGAGGCTCAGGCTCGACAGGCCTTCGCCAATCTCGAGGCGATCTGTGCCGCAGCGGGCACCACGCTCGGCAACACCGTCAAGATGACGATCTTCCTTGCAGACATCAACGAGTTCGCCGTGGTCAACAAGGTGATGACCGAAGTCATGTCCGAGCCCTATCCCGCCCGCTCCTGCTTCGCGGTCGCCGCACTTCCCAAGGCCGCCCGCGTCGAGATCGAGGCCGTGGTGACGAGGCCGTAAGGCAATCCCCCCTCTTTGTATATATGCAGAACATGGCCGCCGCCCCGAAACAGCAGGAGCGCGCCTCGGGCGTCATCCGTCAGGAGAAGCTCGCGCCCCTTGACGTCAGGCTCGAGAAGCTCGGGCTCGTGCGCGACTGGGACTTTGCGCTTCACCTCCCGCTTCGCTATGAGGACGAGACGAGCGTCACACCCATCGGCTCGCTCGCCGTGAACACGCACGCCCAGATCGAGGGCCGCGTCGCAGACCAGCGCTTCGTGCGCACGGGCCGCGGTCAGCAGCTTCAGGCCGTCGTCGAGGATTCGACGGGCAGCATCACGATCCGCTTCCTCCACTACTTCCCGTCCATCCAGAAGCAGCTTGCCGTCGGCAGCACCGTGCGCCTCTACGGCGAGCCGCGCGAAGGCTACTACGGCGGGCTCGAGATGGTGCATCCGCGCATCAAGTCCGGCAAGGCTGCCGAGACCGAACTGCCCAAGGCGCTCACGCCCGTCTACCCCGCAGGCGAAGGCATCCAGCAGCGATGGCTTCGCAAGCGCATCGACCGCGCACTGCTCGATCTGGACCTCACGGACCTCGTTCCCGAGGCGGTCAGGACGAAGTTCGGCCTTCCCGGCCTTCGCGAAGCACTCTCCTACATCCACACGCCGCCCTCGGGCGCCGACGTCATCGGTCTGCAGGAGCGCTCCGCCCCCGCCTGGCGCAGGCTCATCTTCGACGAACTCCTCGCCCAGCAGATCACGCTGCGCGAATCGCGCGCCGTGGCCTTTCAGCGCACCGCCCCGCCGCTCGCGGGCGACGACGCCGAACTGGTCGGCTGCTTCCTTGCGCAGCTTCCCTTCAACCTCACGAACGCCCAGCGCCGCGTCACGGACGAGATCCTCGCCGATCTGGCCGCGAACCGTCCCATGCACCGCCTCGTTCAGGGCGACGTCGGCAGCGGCAAGACCGTCGTAGCTGCGCTCGCCGCCCTGCGCGCCGTGGCCTCGGGTCATCAGGCCTCCCTCATGGCGCCCACCGAGATCCTCGCCGAGCAGCACTTCAGGAAGATCGCCGCCTGGCTCGAGCCTCTGGGCATCCGCACCGCCTGGCTCACGGGCCGCCTCAAGACCGCGGAGAAGAATGCCGCGCTCGAGGCCGTCGCCTCAGGCGAAGCACGCATCGTCATCGGCACCCACGCCCTCATTCAGGAAGGCGTCAAATTCGCGAACCTCGGGCTTGCGATCGTCGACGAGCAGCACCGCTTCGGCGTTGCCCAGCGACTTGCGCTGCGCACCCGCCCAGAGTCCGCCCTCGTCCCTCACCTCCTGATGCTCTCCGCGACCCCGATTCCGCGCACGCTCGCCATGAGCTACCTCGCGGACCTCGACGTCTCGGTCATCGACGAGCTGCCGCCCGGCCGCACGCCCGTCGTCACCAAGACCGTGAAGACCTCCCGCAAGGACGACGTGCTTTCCGTCGTGAGGAGCGTCGTTGCGCAGGGCCGCCAGGTCTACTGGGTCTGTCCGCTCATCGAGGAAAGCGACAAGCTCGACCTCACACCCGCGACCGTCTGCCGCGACGACCTTCAGCAGCGCCTGCCCGACCTCACCGTCGGCCTCGTGCACGGTGCGATGCCCGCTGCCGAGAAGGATGCCGTCATGCAGGACTTCGTCTCGGGCCTCACCCAGATTCTCGTCGCCACCACCGTCATCGAGGTGGGCGTCGACGTTCCCAATGCAACCCTGATGGTGATCGAGCACGCAGAGCGCTTCGGCCTCGCGCAACTCCACCAGCTTCGCGGCCGCGTCGGCCGCGGCGCCGCCCAGAGCGCCTGCATCCTGCTTTTCGGCGAGGACATCTCGCCCGCGGGATGGGAGCGCCTCAAGGCGATCAGGGACACGACCGACGGCTTCGAGATCGCGAGGCGCGACCTCGAGATGCGCGGCCCCGGAGAATTCCTCGGCGAACGCCAGTCGGGCACGCCGCTCCTACGCTTTGCGGATCTCGATCGCGACGAGGCGCTCCTTGCCGCCGCACGCCGCACGGCCGATGCCTGGCTCGAAAAGGACAGGGATGCGGCCCTCAGGCACGCGGCCCGCTGGTTCAAGACGGCTGGCGAATTCCTAGCCGCATGAGCCCTTTGCGAAACGTCCCGCAACCGCACTAACATATTCACACAATCCACAAACAAGGATCCCTGATCATGACTCTCACCGAACTCAAGTACGTCATCGCGGTGGCCCGTGAAAGGCACTTCGGCCGCGCCGCCGAATCCTGCTTCGTGAGTCAGCCCTCCCTTTCCGTCGCCATCAAGAAGCTCGAGGAAGAGCTCGGCGTCTCGATCTTCGAGCGCCGCACGCCCGACATCTCGATCACGCCCGTGGGCGCCGCCATCATCGAGCAGGCCCAGAAGGTGCTCGAGGAAAGCCGTCTCATCTCCGAGATCGCCAAGCGCGGTCAGGATCCGCTCGCCGGCCCGATCCGCCTCGGCATGATCTACACGGTCGCCCCGTACCTCATGCCCGAGCTCATCGTGAAGCTCTCCACGCTCGCCCCGAAGATGCCCGTCTACCTTGAGGAGACGTACACCACCGAGCTCATCTCCCAGCTGCGCACGGGCGCCATCGACGTCGCCATCATGGCCGACACGATCTCCGACACGGGCTTCATGACCCAGGCCCTCTATCAGGAAAGCTTCGTCGTCGCCGTTCCGTCCCACCATCCGTGGGTCAACCGCAACTACATCGGTCCGCAGGAACTGCGCGACCAGACGATGCTTCTGCTCGGCGCCGGCCACTGCTTCCGCGACCAGATCATCGGCATCTGCCCGGACCTCGTGCGCGCCAACATCGGCATCGCCGACGTCCAGCGCACGGTCGAGGGCTCCTCGCTGCAGACGATCTGCCACATGGTCGCCCAGGGGCTCGGCATTACCGTGCTGCCCGCCTCCTGCGTGCCCTATCTGCGCTCGAACGTCAACAGCATCAAGACGATCCCGTTCAAGAGCCCGTCGCCCTCGCGCCGCGTCATCATGGTCTGGCGCAAGAGCTTCACGCGCATGAGCGCGATCGAGACGCTCGCCCAGGCGGTCAAGAGCACCACGCTCAACGGCTGCTTCTATCTTGACGAGCCGCCCGTCGCCGACTGAGCCGCACCGCCGAGGCCATCATGACCCAACCCGACACCCGAACGGGCGCGGAGCCCGGTCCGTCCGCGCAGGCGGCCCAGCCTGAGCCCCACGCCCAGTCGCCCGCCGCCGAACGCAACCGCGGCCCGCAGACGCTGCGCTCCATGCTCAGCTTCAGCGAGCGCGTCGACCTGCTCATCCGCGTCGTACTTGCCGTGGCCGTCTCGATCGGCTGCTACTTCATCATCGAGCCGTTCCTCACCGCGATCGTCATCGCGGCGATTCTCGCCGTCGTCACATGGCCGCTCTTCGCGAGCGCCCGTTCGTCGGCGGGCGGCTCCACGACGCTGCCCGCGCTCCTGATGGTCTTCCTGCTCATCATCGGCGTGCTGATCCCGTCGAGCTTCCTGCTCATCGCGCTCGCACAGCAGATCCCCAAGGGCATCTCCGTCATCCGCGAATGGATCGCCAGCGGCTTCACGATTCCGCCCGCCATCTCCGAGATTCCGGGCATCGGCCCTTGGCTTCACGACCAGCTGCTCTTCGCGATCGACCCCGCGTCGCTCTCGACCACCATGCAGAAGCTCCTCGAGCCGCTCTCGGCCGCGCTTCTCAATGCAGCCGTCAACGTGAGCAACATCCTCCTGCAGCTCGCCCTCGTCACCTTCATCGTGTTCTTCTTCTACCGCGACGGCGCCTGGTTCGCCGACCGCGTGCAGGCCCTGATGAAGCGCGTCTCGGGCGACCTCTCGAACGAACTCACGAAGATCCTCGTCAACACGACCCGTTCCGTCGTCTTCGGCCTCGTGGGCACCGCGCTCGGCCAGGCCGTCGTCGCAGGCATCGGCTTCTGGATCGCAGGCGTGCCTGGCATCCTCATGCTCTGCACACTCGTCTTCGTCCTCTCGATCGTCCCGATCGGACCTCCCCTCGTCTGGGGCCCGTCCGCCATCTGGCTCTACTCGCAGGGCGAAACGGGCATGGCCGTCTTCCTCGTCCTCTGGGGGCTCCTCGCCGTCTCGAGCGTGGACAACTTCCTCAAGCCGATCCTCATCGCGCGCGGCTCCTCACTGCCCCTCGCCCTCATCTTCCTGGGCGTCTTCGGCGGCGTGATCGCCTTCGGCTTCCTCGGCCTCATCCTCGGCCCGATCCTGCTCGCCGTCGGCCTCTCCATGCTTCAGGCATGGCTCAAGAATCCGATCCTCGCCGCGAAGCTTGATCCCGACCGTCCCCGCAGAAGCAGGCGTCCGATCAAGCGGGAGAAACGCGAAAGCACTCAAGCCAAGGGAAATTCCCTAGATAATCCATCTGATCAGGAAAACACCTCCGAATAACTACGGAAAGTGTTGCGTATCAAGAGGTTGCAGAACTGCAACCTCCTTTTTTAGGACCCGATCAGGCCCTTTTGAAGCTCCTTTTTGCCTGAAGCAGTACGTAAAAACCTTCAGGCGCGATCCTTGACAGTAGGGCATACTAGCAACTGTATTCGGAGGACCGCCCTCAGGCGGAGTCTGTTACAGAGCGGCCCTACCCATAAAAACACTCAACAACCAAAGGATTTGGAGTTTCTTATGTCGATTCAAAGCTGGGTCGCCATTGCCGTGACGCTCGTTACGGTCTGGGCCCTGATCAAGCGCTATGAAACGCGACTGGTGCTTCTTGCCGCCGGTCTCTTCCTCTGCTGCATTAGTCTTGACCCGATGTACGGTCTTGACGCCATGGGCAAGTCCATGACGAACAAGTCCCTCATCATGGCAATCTGCGGCTCGATGGGCTTTGCCTTCGTGGCTTCCTACACGCAGTGTGACCGTTCTCTCGTTCACTACCTCGCCTCCCCGATCCGCGGCCTCGGCATCTTCCTGCTGCCGGTCTGCACGACGATCACGTTCTTCATCAACATCGCCATTCCGTCTGCCGCCGGCTGCGCTGCCGCCGTCGGTTCGACGCTCATTCCGGTGATGCTCCGCGCCGGCATCAAACCGGCCGCCGCCGCTGCTGCCGTTCTCGGCGGCACGATCGGTTCGTACCTCTCTCCGGGCACGTCCCACAACGTCTTCGTCGCCAACATGGCCAAGATGTCTGAAATGGACTTCATTGCCTATCACTCCACGTTCTCCCTGATGTGCGGCGCCATCCTCATCGTCGGCATTGCTCTCGTCGCCTTCATCCTCGGCGACCACAAGGGTGACAAGAACGCCCAGGTCGACGAATCCAAGCTCCAGAAGATGGACTTCGTTCCGTCCCCGCTCAAGGCCATCGTTCCGTTCGTGCCCATTGCCATCCTCGTGCTCGGCAACACCTGCCTTCCGGCCATCAAGATGGGCGTTGCCCAGGCCATGCTGATCGGCGCCATCGCCGCTCTCGTCATCGCCCGCGCCAACCCGCAGCAGCTCACGAAGGAATTCTTCAGCGGCATGGGCAAGGGCTATGCCGACGTGATGGGCATCATCATCGCCGCCGGCGTGTTCGCCGCCGGTCTCCGCGCCACGGGTCTCATTGACGCCGCCGTCGCCGCCCTTAAGGACTCCAACGAATTCGCCCGTTGGGGCGGCTCCATCGGTCCGTGGATCATGGGCGTCATCACCGGTTCCGGCGACGCTGCCACCCAGGCCTTCAACGAAGCTGTGACCCCGCACGCCGAATCCTTCGGCATGACCATCCCGGGTCTTGGCGGTCTCGCCTTCCTGACCGGCGCTCTCGGCCGCACGATGTCCCCGCTCGCCGGCGTGACGATTCTCGTGTCCGGTATCGCCATGGTCTCCCCGATCGAAGTCATCAAGCGCACCGCCGTTCCGTGTATCGTCGCTGTCGTCGCCTGCGCTCTCCTGATGGTCTAATTCATCAGAGCCTGAAGTCCTCTCCGAGAGCTTCATGACAGAGACAAGAAGGGCCGTTCCGAAAGGTGCGGCCCTTTTCATTTCCCTCTTTCTCCCCGTCTCTCGCCTCTCGTCCTGCAGCGCCGCCCGCCCGACCCGCAGCCCCCTGCTCCACGCACCTCATCTCCTCCCGCTCCCGCCCCCAGAGACTGCGAAGGACCTTCCTGCGTGTCCGCGCCTGCCCATCCTTCACCTTCCCGTGGGATCCTCGGCACGGCAGACGACTGCAACCGGAACACCTCTCTCGCCGCCCCCGCTTCCTTGCGCTCATCGCCGCAGCTCCTCCCAACGTGATCATCACGGCGAGGAACTCACGAGACTCGTGAAGGAAATTCGTGCGAGGAGATCAAGCATCTGCACGACTCCTTCATGAACGTCATGACCAAGCAGGAATCCGACGGTCAAACGTTCCGTCCGCTTTCAGAAGCTTGAAAAAGCTAGACGAAACCGATGAGGGCTGTTTGATGCAGCCCGCTACTGCCCGAATTGGGTAGGGACTAGAATGGGGGGTTACGCCCCCCCAGAATCCCCTTCCAATCGATTGGGAGGGGATTATCAATTCCGTTCAGATCAGCGGGTGCGCACGAACACCTGGGTGTGGATGTGATCGGCGGGAATCGTGCGGTACTGCAGGATGATGTTGCGCACGTACTCGACGAAGATTTCGGAGCCGCAGAGATAGACGTCGCTTTCGGCGTCCATGCAGGCGTGACGCAGCGTGGCGGGCATCAGCTTGCCCGTGAACTGGTAGTCCTGGCCGACGTGTTCGTCAAAGCGCGGTTCGGTGTAGCCCACGGCCATGCCGCTGTCGGGAATAAGCTTGATGAGGTTCTTCGTCTCCTCCTGAAGCGGGAAGTGCTCGCCGTTCTTCGTGGAGTAAATGAGATGCACGCGGCGCAGCGGGTGGTCGGTGGCGATCTCGGAGAGCATCGCGACCATCGGGGTGATGCCGATGCCTTCGGCGATCATCACGACGGGAGTTTCACGGTCGTCAAGAACGAAGCCGCCAGCGGGTTCGGAAACCTCGATCTCGTCGCCGACGTGCAGGCACTGGGCGAGCTGGGCGGAAAGGGCGCCGCGGTCGTTGTCGAGCACCTTGATGGTGATGCGGTAGCAGCCTTCGTCGGGCGTGCTACAAAGCGTGTAGGCGCGCGGCTCAAAACCCTCGAGGCGAAGCGCCACGCCCTGGCCAGCGCGGAAGGCGGGAAGCGGCTGCTCGTCGGCGGGCATCAGCGTGAAGGTGGTCGTGTCGACGCATTCTTGCTTGCGGTTCATCACCTTGAACTTGCGCCAGCCCTTCCATTCGACGAAGGCCGGGGCCTTGACTTCATCAACGTGGGCTTCCTTCTTTTCGAAAAATCCGAACATGATGCTTCTCCTTTTTAATTCTTGCGCAGGCGTTTCGAGCGCTTTGCAAATGGCTTTCAGCTGACGCCCGGTCTCGGCGTCCTGTTGTTTAAAGCATACCCCTAACTACTACCACCTAATCCTTTCGCATCGACTTTTGTTGATCTTTTAGATAAACCAGGCTACCCCTTACAGATCCACTACCCTTTTCGGTATAGGAATCAACCCTTATCAACCCCTTTCGTGCGCAGACACTGCACTCGGGAAGTCCTCCCTGCGCAGCGTTTGAAATGAAAAAATCAAAGAAAAACGGCCGTCCCCCGCAAGGGAGACAGCCGTCTTCGTCAATTCAGATGAGGTCCGTCCGTCAGATCTTCAGGATCTCGCGGCGGTAGTACTGAAGCTCCTCGATGCTTTCCTCGATGTCGGAGAGGGCCTGGTGCTTCGTGGCCTTCTGGATGTTGCGCGTCTTTTCGGGAGCCCAGCGGCGGGTGAGCTCCTTGAGGGTCGAGACGTCGAGGTAGCGGTAGTGGAAGTACTCCTCGAGGTTCGGGAGCCAGCGCGCCATGAAGCGGCGGTCCTGGCCGATCGTGTTGCCACACATCGGGCTCTTGCCCTGCGGCACGAAGCGGCGGAAGGTCTCGAGGAAGATCTTCTCGCACTCGGCCTCGTCGATCGTGCTTTCCTTCACGCGGGCCACGAGTCCGGAGCGGGTGTGCGTGTCGGTGTTCCAGGCGTCCATGCCGTCGAGGACCTCGTCGCTCTGATGCACGGCAACCACGGGGCCCTTGTGCAGGATGTTCAGATTCTTGTCGGTGATGATCGCCGCGACCTCGATCACGCGATTCACCTCGGGCTGAAGCCCGGTCATCTCCATGTCGATCCAGATCAGGTTGTCGTCCGAATACGCGGGATCTCGTTCAATGTCGTTCGTCATGGGTAGTCGTTTGTCCAAAAGAGGTTCGAGCAGAGGCGCTCCGCCCCCCGC
>OFRZ01001533.1_pt1 | contig 14121 bp, 9 predicted proteins | sample 1543181 | NCBI WGS metagenome assembly OFRZ01 (sample SAMN04209245, study PRJEB22552) | human gut metagenome | biome: gut; material: feces | host: Homo sapiens | place: USA: Oklahoma | reverse complement strand
CGACATCCTGCAAAACGCCCTTGATCTTCTCGCCGTCGTTGACGTTCTGCTGGCAGCCGTAGCTGCGCACATACGCCAGCGGCGGTGTCTCATAGAACGCCGCCAGCACCTTGGCGGCGGCATCGTTGTGAGTGTAGGTCAGTTTTTCCAAGTGAATTTCTCCTTATATAAACGCCCAAATGGGCGCACCTATCCAAACATACCATATTAGTATAACAAATTCGAAGCAAAAGCACAAGCGGCAGAAGGTGAATTTTTTGTGCCGTCGGGCGGGGAATCCGCTTTTTGCACCCGTTCCGCAAAAAGACGGCAAAAAGACGCGGCGGGAAGATTGACATTTCCGCCTTCTTGCGCTACAATACATATATTATGCCGCTGTGGCGGAACTGGCAGACGCAAGGGACTTAAAATCCCTCGGTAGCGATACCGTACCGGTTCGATCCCGGTCAGCGGCATTTACCCGAGCCGAAACAGCTTTACCGGTTGTTTCGGCTTTTTCTATTGGACCCTGTGAGGCATGGTATGCTGAACCATAAATCTACCCGCAGCGCCCGGCTGTTCTGGCTGGGGGCGCTGCTCGGCGCTGCCGTATTTTTGCTTGTGTACGGCCTTGCACCACTGGACGTAGCCAACGACGCCTTCTGCCGCGGCGGCTACATTGAAAAGGACATCCAGCAGCACTACGCGGGCTGGCTGTTCTACCGAAGCAGTGCGCTGGGCTGGCCGCTCGGCGTAACGCAGGCCATCAACGCGCCGCAGGGCGTCAGCGTTGCGTACACCGATTCTATCCCACTGCTGGCTGTGCTGTGCCGCCCGCTGGCGGCAGCGCTGGGCGGGACGTTCCAGTATTTCGGCTGGTTTACCCTTGTCTGCTTTGCTTTGCAGGGCGGCTTTGCGGCGCTGCTGTGCGGGCTGTTTGCTGAGGGGCTTGCCGCCCCTTTGGCGGGCTCGCTTGTGTTTGCGGCCAGCCCGATTTTACTGGAGCGCGCGTTCCGGCACACCTCGCTCGGCGCGCAGTGGCTTGTGCTGGCGGCGCTGTACTGTTATTTTGTCTGCCGCCGACAGAGCCGGTTTGCGTCGCGCGGATTGTTTGTCATCAACATTCTGGCCGTCGGTATCCACCCGTATTTTCTGCCCATGACCTACGCTGTCACACTGGCGCTTTTGCTTGAGTACGCCGTAAAGCAGCGGCAATGGCTGCGGCCCGCGCTGTTTTTGGGCGGCAACATGCTCTGCACCGCGGCGCTGGGCTGGGCGCTGGGACTGCTTTACGGCACAGCCACCAGCGGCGGGCAGGCGCTGTACGGCTATTTTGCCATGAACCTGAACGCGCTATGGAACCCGACGGGTGTCAACGGCGTTTTGTACAGCCGCCTGCTGCCCGCACAGAATCAGGTCGGCGGCAACTATGACGCCTTTGCCTATCTGGGGCTGGGCGTGCTGGCTGCACTGCCTGTCGTGGTCGTGTCAGCGCGGCGGCATATCCTGGGCGCTGTGCGCCGTCACTGGGCGCTGTGCGCGGTCTGCGCTGTGCTGACCGCGTTTGCCGTCAGCAACGTCATCACTGCCAACGGCGTGACGCTGGCCACGCTGCCGCTGCCCGCTTCCCTTATTAAGCTGTTCTCGGTCTTTCGCTCCGGCGGGCGGCTGTTCTGGCCCGTCTACTACCTGCTGACGCTGGCAGCGTTCGCAGGGCTGGCGCGTCTGCCCCGCGGGGCTGTCTGGGTCACACTGTTTGCCGCCGTGCAGCTGTGGGATGTAAGCCCGGCGCTTTGCCAGCGGCACAACGCCATGCAGGCCGCGCAGGTCACGGACGCGTTCCCGTCCGAGCTGGACAGTGATTTCTGGCAGAGCGCGGCACAGTACCGCCACATCGAATCCGTGCAGGGCATGCAGGCCGACAGCTTGCACTTAGCGCTTTGGTCCGCTGACAACGGCATGACGACGAACGATCCGTTCGCCGCCCGCTACGACGAGACTGCTCTTGCCGCCGAGCGCCAGACCGCGCTGGACGCTCTGGACGCGGGCACGCCGCAGAGTGACACGCTCTACTTGTTCGAGGACGAGGGTGCCTTTTTGCAGGCCGTGGAACCGGTCAAGGCGCTGGCCTGGTGCGGGCGCGTGACGAGCGCCGACGGCAGCGCCAGCTGGTATGTCATTGCGCCGGGGCTGCAGGGGCAGACGTTTGACGCTCTGTGCACGCCCTACGACGAGGACTATCCCCTGCGCCTGGCCGACTACACCGACGCGCTGTGGAACCGCGGCGTGCTGGATGAAACAAAGCAGACAGTCTGCTTTAAGGATTCCCCGTTTGCGCGTGCTAAGCTGGACGGTGCAGCGCTGCTTTGCGCGGGCGGGCAGGAGTACCCGATTTTGAAGGTCGATGACCACGACGCCGGCTGGCTGATGGTCACCTTGGATATTGAGGATGCCACGGTTTTGTGGAATCAGGAGTTGACGACAAAATGAAAGAACTGCATGTAAAAAGCCTTCTGCCCGTGCGGCTGGACAAGTACCTGATGGACCAGTTCCCCGCTTTGGGCATGGGGCGGCTGAACAAGGCCCTGCGCGAGAACAAGATCAAGCTGAACGGAAAGAAGCAGCCGCTCTCCACCCGCGTGCAGAACGGCGATATTATCAAGCTGTTCCTGAACGACGACCAGCTGGAGAACCGCCCCACCCCCGCCGCCGTGTTTGTGTATGAGGACGACGACATCATCATTGCCAGCAAGCCCGCAGGCATTGCTGTGGACGGCCCGGACAGTGACACGCTGCTCCTCCGCGTACAAACGAAGCTGACCGCTGAGGGCAAGGCTGCCCACGCCGTGCTCTGCCACCGGCTGGACACCGGTACAAGCGGGCTGGTGCTGCTGGCGAAGAACGGTGCGGCGGAGGCGTTTCTGACCGCCGCCATTAAGGCGCGCGACATTGAAAAGCGCTATCTCTGCGTGACGTTTGGCCGCCCGAACCCACCCGCCGCCCTGCTGCGCGACTACCTTTTGAAGGACGCCGAGCGCGGCATTGTGCGCATCACCGACACGACGGCGGGCGGCGCGAAGGAGGTCATCACCGGGTATGAAACGCTGGCTGTCAGCGGACGGCTGGCCCTGTTGGAGGTCGAGCTTGTGACCGGGCGCACCCATCAGATCCGCGCGCATTTAGCACACATCGGCTGCCCGATTCTGGGTGATTCCAAGTACGGCAACAACGCCGCCAACCGCGAGCTGCGGTTCAAGTATCAGGCGCTCTGCGCGTGGGAGCTGCGCTTTCCTGCGCAAATCAGCGACCCGCGGTTTGCGCATCTCGCCGGGCGGGTATTCCACGCCGAGAAGCCGTGGTATTACCAGCAGATTCTGGACGGTACGCTGAAGTAAAGGCTTTGGGCCGGGCGGATACGGAATTTGCCCCTACGGTGTAGGGGTCGGCGTCCTCGACGACCCGCGGGGCTTTTCGCCGCCGCAAACGGCTGCGGGCGACCAATGGTCGCCCCTACAAAAAAAGCAGTGCCTTCCGCTTGGAAAGCACTGCTTTTTCTTTATGCCCTGGCGTCCTCGGCCAGACTGCGCCTGCGCAGATACAGCAGGGCTGCGGTCAGAATGGCAAGCGACGACACCAGCGTGATGAGCCAGTTTTCGGTAAAGCCCGCGATCAGGTAGCCGGGCACACAGGCCGCCACGACGACCATGGCGTACTGCATCTGGGTCTGCACGTGGTTGATGTGGTTCGACTGTGCACCGGAGCTGGACATGATGGTCGTATCCGAGATCGGCGAAATATGGTCGCCGCAGACCGCACCCGCCAGCACCGCGGATACCGCTACGATCATCATGGTGGGGTCCGTCTCGGAGAACATATTGACGACGATGGGGACTAAAATCGCAAACGTGCCCCAGCTGGTGCCGGAGGAGAACGCAATAAAAATCGCAATGCAGAAGATCAGCAGCGGCACAAAGCGCATGAGACCCTCATTCAGGCTGACGGCCTGGCGCACAAAGTCGCCGATGCCCAGCGCGTCGGTCATACCCTTCAGCGTCCAGGCCAGCACCAGAATCAGGATGGGCGGCATCATCAGCTTGCCGCCCTCGGGCACGGAGTTCATGAAGTCCTTAAAGCCAATAACGCGGCGCGGCAGGTAGAACAGCAGCAGGAAGCCCACCGTGACAAGCCCCGCAAAGACAAGCGACTCCGACGAGGAGCAGTTGGCAAAGTCCTCGACAAGGTTCGTGCCGCCGTTCAGGTAGCCGGTCCAGATCATCGTGGCAATGGCCGTAAAGATCATGACGATCATCGGTGCAATCAGGTCAATGACCTTGCCCTTGGCAAATTTACCGCCCTCGGTGGGGTCCTTGATTTCCTGGTTTTGGAATGCCTCCCCGCCCGAGGTGAACAGGTCACCGTGGGCGGCGTTGCGCTCGTGCTTTTTCATCAGGCCGAAGTCGAAGCCCAGCAGCGAGGTAAAGAACACCATGTAGAGCGTCAGCATCGCGTACAGGTTGAACGGGATCGTGCGGACGAACATCTCAAAGCCGGACATCGAGCTGCCCGCCGGAACGTAGGAGTTGACCGCCGCCGCCCAGGACGAGATTGGCGCAATGATGCAGACCGGGGCCGCCGTGGCGTCGATGAGGTAAGCCAACTTGGCGCGGGAAACCTTGTACTTGTCGGTAACCGGGCGCATGACGGAGCCGACGGTCAGGCAGTTGAAGTAGTCGTCCACAAAAATCAGCGCACCCAGCAGCGAGGTCGCCACGAGCGTGGCGCGCTTGCTCTTGAGCTTTTTCGCCGCCCACTCACCATAAGCGCGGGTGCCGCCGGACTCCTGCATGAGCATAACGACCATGCCCAGCAGGATCATGAACATCAGAATCGAGAAGTCGACGCTGTCGATCATCGTGTTGAACAGTGTGTCAAACGCGACCCAGGGGTGAAACTCTGCCACCAGCAGCGCACCCAGTGCACAGCCAGCGAACAGCGAGAGATAGACTTCCTTTGTGAGCAGCGCCAGCAGAATGGCGATGATCGGCGGCATCAGGGACCACCAAGTTCCTACAAACATTTCTTACACCTTTTCCTTTTCAAAATATTCCTTTGTCAGCTGCGCCACTGTGCCGGAAAGCAGCAGCAGCGCAATCAGGTTCGGGATGCTCATCAGACCGTTGAAGGTATCGGCAATGCTCCACATCAGGCCCAGGTCCATCGTAGCACCCAGGATGGAAACGAAGGAGTACACCACGAAGAAGGGGCGCACGACCTTGTCGCTGCGGCAGAGGAATGCGATAAAGCGTGAGCCGTACAGCCCCCAGCCGATGATGGTGGAGAAGGCAAAGCAGCACAGTGCCACCGCCGTGAAGATGGATGCCCCGCCGCCGTAGGTCGTGGTAAAGCCGGAGATCGTCAGCTCCGCGCCCGCGGCGGTGCCGTAGTTGACCGTCGTGCCGCTGCACAGAATGACCATAGCCGTCAGCGTGCAGATGACGATGGTGTCCGCAAAGACCTCAAAGATGCCGAACATGCCCTGCTTGACCGGCTTTTTCGTGTCGGCACAGGCGTGGGCGATGGAACCCGTGCCAAGGCCGGCCTCGTTGGAGAAGATGCCGCGGGAGACGCCCTTCTGCATACTGATGAACAGGCTGCCGATGGTACCGCCCGTGAAGGCCGCCGGGTTGAACGCACCTGCAAAGATGGCCTCGATCACCGCCGGGAAGCGCTGAATGTTCAGAATGACGACGCCCACAGCCAGCACGATGTAGAACAGTGCCATGAAGGGCACCAGCCGTTCACTGACGCTGCCGATGCGCTTGATGCCGCCCAGCAGCACCATGGCGACGAGCATCGCCACAACGATGCCGACAACGAGGTTCAGGGTGGAAAGCGCGTTCTGACCGACCACATTGAACTCCGTCAGGGCCGTGTCGATGGCGGCGACGATGGTGTTGACCTGGGTCGCGTTGCCGGTGCCAAAAACCGTCAGCACGCCGAACAGCGAGTAGAGCACGGCCAGGAACTGCCAGTGCTTGCCCAGACCGTTTTTGATGTAGTACATCGGGCCGCCGACCCACTCGCCAGTGGCGCTGCGCTCCCGAAAATGTACAGCGAGCGTGACCTCAGCAAATTTGGTGCACATACCCAGCAGCGCGGAACACCACATCCAGAACACTGCGCCCGGCCCGCCGATGGCGATAGCGCCCGCAACGCCCGCAATGTTGCCCGTGCCCACCGTGCCCGCCAGCGCCGTGCAGACAGCTTGGAACGGCGTCATCGCACCGTCAGAGGCATCCTTTTTGCGGAACATACGCCCGATGGTGGTTTTGATCGCATACGGGAATTTGCGGATCTGCAAAAAGCCCGTCCGCACACTGAGCAGCAGCCCCACGCCGATGATGCACACCATCGCCGGGATGCCCCACACAAAGTTGTTGACCGCCTGATTGATGGTTGCAATTGCTTCAAGAACCATAAAATCCCATACCTCTTGCCTTTTGATTTTGTCGCAAAAAACAAAAGGCCTGCAATCCCGGCCTTCCTGCCGGTTTTACAAGCCTTTTGTCCGTTCATGACAAGTATGACTTATATCACTGCTATTATAGTATAGCACGATACAGGGTGCTTTGCAATCCCCGGGCGGAGTGCCGGCGGCACAGTTTATATTGTCAGTGAAACTTTTTGCGGTATATTACGGATTATAGATAGAAACACCGCTGAACAGGAGGAGAAGACCATGAATGATGACAAGCTTTGCATTTCCCCGGATGCCCTGATTGCTATGATCGTGACCGAGGCGCAGGACCGCGCGCTGGCGCAGATGTCGGGGCCGGAGGCCGCCGGGGACGTGCAGCCGTCGGATGCGTTTCTACGCAAAATGGACGCGCTGGTCCGCAATACCCGGCGGAAGGCTGACCGAAAGCGGCATTTGCGGGCGGCCAAGCGGCTTTTAATTGCACTGGCCGTGGCAATGGCGATTTTCTCCTGCACAATGCTGCCCGTCAAGGCCGTGCGGGACGCGGTTGTCCAAACACTGATGACGTGGCATGACCAATTTGTGGCGGTCAGCTATGTCAGCGAGGAGTGGGGCGTTATGCCGGAGTCAGTGACGCTGTCCTATCTACCGGACGGCTTTACCCTGACCGAGGTCAGTGAGCCGAAGGATGTCGGGCACTACTATGCCTCGTATGATAATACGGAGACCGGAGCGTTCTTTACCGTAATGATTGTACCCATTCAGGGTAGGCAGGATGTCTTCCTGGACGATGAACACTCCCAATATTACTCGATTACCTTTGACGGCCACGACGCGATTTGGGGCGATATGTTTGAAGGCCAAATGAATGATTTGCTGTGGGAGCATAACAAACTCGCCTGCTCCATAGAGGGCAACATCAGCCTGCATGAGCTTATCAAAATTGCCCAGGGCATTGTGCTGGAATAAATTTGACAAATTGTGTAACCAAACGCCGCCTTGTGACGGATACCTTATAACACGGAAGTTTATATTCAGGAGGAGCCTACGTGCTGGTTTTCTATCTTGCCGCGCTGGACAGCGACGACGACAAAAACAAATTTGAATACATATACCGCAAATATTACCGCTTTATGCTGCACACGGCTGCGGGCATTATTAAAAATCCCACCTTGGCCGAGGATGCGGTGCATGAGACGTTTGTGCAGCTGCTGCGTGGAATCGACACGCTGCGCATTGATAACGAGCGGGCTCTGAAATCCTACCTTTATATGGTGACCCGGGAGCGGAGCATCGATTTCCTGCGCAAGTGGGAGCGCCACCGCGGTGCCCAGCCCGATTACGAAAGCCTGGCCGCCGCGCTGGACAACTACGCGGAACCGGAGGAAGTGGCCCTGACAAATTTGCAGCTGGACAAGGCTATTGCCCTGCTGGACGAAATGCCGCTGATTTACCGCCAGACACTGGTTTTGCGCGTGAAGGGGTACTCCATCCGCGAGATTGCCAAAATCACCGATTCGAGCGAGTCCAACGTCAAGACCCGCATCCACCGCGCCCGGGCCATGCTTCTGAAATCGTTTGGGGAGCAGGCGGAGTGAGCAGGATTTGAACGTTCCTGCGCCGGAGTTTCTGACCGACGAGCAGCAGTTGATTTACCGCCGTAGGGGCGGATTCCATATCCGCCCGGACACTTTGCGGCTGTTGAACACAGCCACGGGCGAACCATGTTTACCCCCTATCGTCTCTACCCAATTTTCTATCAGGAGTTGATTTTTATGTCCGAGTCCACAATTACCCACAGCGCCAACGGCGTAACCTGCACCATCGAAATAACCGCCGACGAATACCTTGTATCCACCGAGCCGCTGCTGCGCATGGCCGCACTGTCCAAGTGGGCTACCTTCCCGCGGGGCGTGTCTTTTGCGGTGTCCGCCGTTGCCTTTTTCCTGCTGGTCTCCTATGTCACAGAAATTCCGGCGCTGTGTACCTCGCCCGGGTACGGCCCACAGTATGCGGTTGTTTTTGGTGTCGTCTGCCTGCTGCTTCTGCATGTGTTTTTGTTGTATGATCTGCGGGCTTATTTTGTATTTTGCTACCGCCTTTTTCATCGTCATGCCATAAGATGGAGACTCCGCCGCTGCTTCGGCGCGGATGCTCTGTGCAAGCAAACCGTCACGTTTTGCAGCGACAGTTCCATTCGCTGCACATCTCTACATCAACCTGCCGCTGACGGCCCGCTTGCCGTTCTGTCCAAAAAGCGCATCCTCTGCGCCGTCCTGTCGGGACATTTCCTCATGATTTTAGTAAGCCGTTCCGCCGCTCCCCGCACAGATTTGTCCGCGCCGGAGAGCCTATACAAAGCACGCATTTCCTTGAAGGATAGCATCTGCATCTCCGCCGCGCCTTTTCGTTCTTCCGATTGGGAATCTCTGCTTACCCAGGTCAAAGCAATGGATATTCCGATTCTAACTTCATCTATTTCTACACGGTTAAGTTAAAAGGCAGGGTTCTCAAATACAACAAAAAGTCACATTCAAAATCACATTGAATGTTGCTTTTCATTTGTACAAGATAGATTTTACAGCAGTGCGCGTACCTCGTCCGTCCATGTGTCGATTGTGGACTGGGGCGTGACAAGATTCGGCCCGCCGGTGGAATCAAAGCTGAACTCCCGTTTCTGTGCAAACGACTCACCGCGGCAGGCAGTATGAAAAGGAGTATATCGCAACAGCCCCGTATTTGATTTCAATACCAAATGCAGGGCGTTCTCTTGCCATTTTTCGCTATATATTGTAGTTTTATGCACTTTCATAGCACTGTAACTTGTGGCTTGTCGCTTATTTGTCGCTTAAATCTGCTATAAGACACAGAAAGATAGTGAAAGATAAGCAACCGCAGGGTTCGTGTTCTCCATAGCTTGTCAGCCCTGCCGGGAACGAGCAGTGGGCTGTTTTGATGGCGTGGTAACCGTGGTCGATGCCGATAATGATGCTCATAGTGAAAATCCTCCTTATTATAATAGGTATAAAATGGAAAACTTGAAAACAAACTGAAAACTGTCGAAAAAAAGCGAAAAATCCCCGCAGCCAACAGGAAATTGGCTGCGAGGAAATTGAAAACATTCTGAAAACAGCAGGATTTATTCTGTTTTTTCTCAAAAAAATTGCCCCCTCCCCTGCCAAATTCCGGAAAGCGGCAGGAAAAGTGGGCATCAAGTTGGGAAAACCGCACTAAAATGGTTGGACAACACTGTAAAACCGTGTCCAAAAATCGGTTGGCGAAATCTCCGATTTTCGACGCTACAACAAAGAAAAAAGACTGTGACATCTTTTTCATCACAGTCTTATGTGTGAGTGTGACAAAAAAGATACCCTGTTGCGATTCATGTCATCATACGGCCATGCTATGATTCGATTGCATAGCTTCTCTTTATTCTGTTATTAGGCATAATGTGCTTTCAATCTTTCACAAAAGTTCTTTTTTGACTCATCCGTAAAGAACGAAATGTTCGTTGTAAAGTACTGCACAGCCTCATCCACTTTATTTTGCGCCGCAAGTAACTTGCTTTTACATATAACCACGGTATTATTATTCGTTCTTTCTGCTTCCAGTTCCTTAATTGTATCTTGCATCGTTTCGATTTTTTCAAAAAACTGGGCGATATCAAATTTCACAACAAGCGCATACTTTTTATCCCTAGGAAACTCTGCGGCTACCGTATCAATTTGATGTAACGCCGCATCGTAGTTATGTTCCACATAAGCTTGATAGAGCGCCTTACATCTGCCATACATACTTTGAGCTTTCTCGTTTTGTATCCTTCCTACCGCGTAATAAACTTGCGCCGGATATCCTGTAAGGTGTTGACCTATTTCATCCATATCTCTCCTACTTAGTTCCAGTTTATTAGCCGTTGCAAGACGACGCAACAGGCCTATTCTTTCTGTTCGATTTAATTCCGGAACATTTTGAGAGAAAATCGAAGGGGTTCTCCTTACAGACTCGAAGTTAACTTTATATTTTGTTATAACCACAAAAGTCATTTTGTCCAGCAGTTGTCTCGATGAAACAATTGAACTAAACCATTCCGAAATATTTCCCCTATAGTCTATAAGTCCTCCATCATCATTTACAAGAACAATTTCAGAAAGTCTGGATATTTTTTCCAATAGTTCAACTGCATAATTAATTTTTTCCTCCATAGTTTTATTGGCAATTTCTGGTATTTTATCGTTTCCAGAAAAGCCCAAATCTTGAATTTTGACTATGAAGTCCTCTATACTTTCTTGATAGCTCAGTGATATTCTTGGGAAATCATAATATGAAAGGATGATATTTCCCTTTACAAAACAGTGCCGAGCCAAACTTTTTCGTCCAATATTAGGAAGCCCCCCAACCACAAACGTGTTAACCGGTGGCTTATCCAAATCATCAATTCTTGTTTCAAAATCGTTAACCAAGCTATTTCTTCCGACAAATATTTCGTTTCGCCTTTTAAACTCTGGATGTCTGGACCAGCTAACATCTTTTGCTCGCTCTATAATCAATCTAGCTGCCTTTGCAGGCTGTGCTATATATTTCAAATTATAATCTTTTAGCCACTCCGGTATTCCCTCGTCATCATATTTTAGGGTTTCATCCACAATTAGCGGATATATTCTGTCTAGCGTGCGATCCTCTAATTTCTTTTGGGCCGCACAAAGTTCATGCTTCACCCATTCACTTTCTATGGCAGCGTGAGAAAGAAGTATAACATATAAATCTGTATGTCCCAGCGTTCGATTAATTTCATCTATAGACTTTTCTCCTGCCTCAAACGTAAGCGCATCATAGACAATTGAATTTTCACCTACTTTTTCGGTCAATTTTGCGACCAATTCATTACAGTAGCGTTCTTTATCCTTACTGCTATGTGAAATAAAAATCTTCATATTCTTTCATTCCTCTCGCGCTTATTCACTTATTATGTTTATCCTCAATCGCAGCGTTATACCAACCACATCTCCATATATTAAAATGTCATAAATTCAGTTACCTTCTTTTACTGCACCAACTTCTTTACTTCCGCCTCAAATGCGCTTTCTGTCATATTGGCACGGTGCGCAGCTTCTTTGATGCTCAGTAAACCATCCTTGACAAGCCCCGCAAGAACAGCAACTGCCCCCTCGGTTTTGCTCTCGTTCATCATATCCTCAACTGCTTTGCACACATCAATCACCTCCGCGTCCTCTGGAATGTCCAGAGGTGTGTTCGTTATAGCTTTGATTACTCGCGCCGCATTCGCTTCCATAAGCATACGAGGGTTATCGGTCAAAAATTCAGTTAGTCTCTTTTTATCTTTAGAATACTTGATGTACCCGATCACCTCACGGAGACTCGTTGAGAATTTCTCCAATTCCTCTTTGCTCAGTTTTGCCGGGTCAATCAAGTGAATCTGGTAATCCTGCACAAAGTTCAGCAGATTCTCATTCTTGACTGCCATCATTTCATGCAAAGACAGCGGGCCATCCCACTCGTTCGCTCCAAAGTGCAGCACCAACGTAATGACAGGTGTGATCTTATCGTCCTTATAGAATCCGGACAGGTACTCGCCCCGGCTGTGTCCTTTCGAACCATCGGTGCGATGCTTTGCTGCTATATCAGTGACCTGCTTTCCGTACTGGAGTGCATCATAAATAATGTTGCGTACCGGCATTGCATAGTGGATATTCGTTTGGTTTTCGATGCCCAAAAGGATGTAAGCCGCTTCGCCGTCCTGCTTGATGACTGCCGATTTCAGCACATCACGGTATTTTTGTGCCGCATCATCCGTCTGGTTTCCGCTCTCGTCCTGCGCACCAAACGGCAAAGCTATTTCTGTTGTGTCCAATTCCTGCAACTGCGCTGGATCAACAACTGCCTTGCCGCCATAAATCAGATAGTTAAATGCATCTGCAAACACAGTATTTTCTTTCATATAGGCTTTTGTGACCGTATCAGCTAATCCCATTGGTGTACACCTCCCCTTTTTACTTCTTGTTCTTTGTCCCTATCTTACCATAAAGCGTTCTTTTTATCAAGTTTCATTTCACTTCCAGATTCTTAATTTTCAGCGAACTATTGTGTTTTCTAATTCGCATCTGCTACTATTAGCATACACTGACAATCATCACTTTTCAGAAAGGAGTTTGCTCATGAAATTTACCGACGAACAAAAGAAAGCCATCGTTGCTCGCTACGAAAATGGAGGATCCATCCGTTTGATTTGCTCCGAGTTCAATATTCCCCGCAGCACACTTTATCGCTGGTGCAAAACGTATAAAGTGGACATCATTGCTAACGGCACACCATTCACTGCGAGGGAAATCAATCAAATGCAAAATCGCATTGTAAAGCTGAACAATATAATTGCAATTCTCAAAACCGCAAATTGTACTGTATCTGCACCATTGCGAGAACGTTTAGCCGCTTTAGAGTCATTATACAGTCAATATGATATTTATACCTTGTGCGAAGCGCTAGAAGTTGACCGTGGCACTTTTTACAATCATATCCGCAGAAACAAACGCGAGAACGCTTGGTTTGCCAAGCGGCGTGAGAAATATCGCCAGATTGTGCAGGAAGTCTTTGACGAGTACCACCAAGTTCTCGGTTCAGAGAAGATTCGCGCCATCCTTGTAGAACGTGGTCATCAAGTAAGCGCCAAATTTATCGCATCCATTATGCAAGAGTGCGGTCTATACAGTATTCGGACCACCGCGAAAAGCGATCACTTTCGGCTGAACGCTTTGGAATCTCCGAAGAATAGAATTAGGCAGAACTTTACAGCACATTCTCCCAACCAGATTTGGGTCAGCGATGTTACATGCTTTAAAATCAAAGACAAATATTACTACATATGCGTGATTCTCGATCTGTTTTCTCGCAAGGTTGTTTCCTATACAATTTCCAAGAAAAACAGCACCCGTCTTGTGACCTCGGCCTTCAAACAAGCAGTTATCGAGCGCGGATGTTCCCGTGACCTCGTCTTTCACAGTGACCGCGGCTCTCAATACCTATCGCACACATTCCAGCAACTTCTCCAGCAATACAAAGTAAAGCCTTCCGTCTCCGCGTCGGGACATCCGCATGACAACGCTGTTGCCGAATCTTTCTTCGCGTCCCTAAAGCGAGAAAATCTTTACCGCAAGGAATATAAATCCGAGAACGCATTCCGAGCAGGTATTGCAGAATACATACAATTTTATAACGAAAAACGCCCGCACAGGCTTTTAAAGAACCGCACTCCCTGCCAATTTGAGGAAGCCTACTTTTCAAATGAGATATAGCTGTTCATATCGTGATTTTTCAGAATTTTATTCCTGCATTTTCGCAGTTTCACTTTTTTATGTCTCATTTCCGGGTAGGACAGAAAAATCCGCAAAGCCCATTGCAACAGAGCTTTGCGGATATAAAGAAAACCTACGCAATAGACTGTCTCAATGAACAGCTCATATTACGTAGGTTCTTTCATATGGAGGTGACGACCAGATTTGAACTGGTGAATGAAGGTTTTGCAGACCTTTGCCTTACCACTTGGCCACGTCACCATATAAGTGAAAACTGATGTTTACCAATCTCCACTGTTTTTTGGAGCGGCCGACGAGGCTCGAACTCGCTACCTCCACCTTGGCAAGGTGGCGCTC
>OFRZ01001484.1_pt1 | contig 14513 bp, 15 predicted proteins | sample 1543181 | NCBI WGS metagenome assembly OFRZ01 (sample SAMN04209245, study PRJEB22552) | human gut metagenome | biome: gut; material: feces | host: Homo sapiens | place: USA: Oklahoma | reverse complement strand
CTTTCAGACCGTTAAGTTTGCTGTAAGAAGCAAGAGTGTCCAGATTTTTCCATGTTGCCATAATCATATTCCTCCTTTAATGACTGTGATCAGAGATATCACCATAAATCCTTCGGATATCTTTTTCACAATTGTCTACAGCCAATTATACTGAAAAAAGCTCTGGATTTCAACGGAAGGAACGATTTAATTGGTGAAAATCTTGTTAAATAAGGTAAAAAATATCAGAGATAACAGGATCGTGACGGAAATATGAAGAAGTTTCCGTCAGCAGCAGGACAGGAATGGGGAAATATGATATGATAGAAAACAGATCACCCGGAGAAAAAAGCCGGGAATATAATAAGTGATGAAGGGAATTGTTTTATGGAGGAAATGAAGAAAAAAGGAAATGTGATCGCACTGCTGCCTATCGGTGTTTTTCTGGTCCTGTATCTGGGACTGGGGATTTTGTTTGAGTATGTGATGAAGATCCCTATGGGATTTTATAATGTACCGATCGTTGTGGCTTTTCTGTCTGCGATCCTGGTGGCATGTGTTCAGAACAGAACGATCAGCTTTGACAGAAAGCTGGAGCTTATGGCAAAAGGAGTAGGAGATAAAAATATCATCACCATGCTTCTGATCTTTCTGACCGCAGGCTCTTTTGTGGGTGTTGTGGGGCGCAGCAGTGCAGAAAGTGTGGCCTACTGTATGCTTTCTCTGATACCGGCACGTTTTTCTGTTGCGGTATTGTTTGTAGTTGCCTGCTTCGTATCTGTGGCTATGGGAACTTCCGTTGGGACTATCACGCTTCTTACCCCTATTGCGGTAGCGGTTTCCAAAGCTTCCGGTTTTGATATGGCATTTTGTGTGGCATCGGTGATGGGAGGAGCCATGTTTGGAGACAATCTTTCTTTTATTTCTGATACTACGATTGCTGCTTGCAACGGTCAGGGCTGTCAGATGAAGGATAAATTCCGGGAAAACTTCTGGATCGCATTTCCGGCAGCTGTTGTTACACTGATCCTGATCCTTATCCTGTCTTTTCAGACAGAGATCCAGGGAAGAGTGGTACAGGATTATCATCTTATACAGATCTTTCCATATATTCTGGTGCTGATTGGCGGGATTATCGGCATCAATGTATTTGTGGTACTTCTGATCGGAATTGTCTCCGGAGCATTTATTATGCTTCTTGGAGGACATATCACGCCAGTGGAGCTTCTGACCAATATCGGATCCGGTGTTTCTGGAATGTTCGAGACCTGTATGGTGGCTATCCTTGTAGCAGCCATGTGTGCGCTGATCCGGGAGCATGGAGGCTTTGAAGCACTACTTTCCGGAATACAGAGAGTTTTTAAAGGGAAAAAAGGCGGACTTCTTGGTATGGGACTTCTGGTTGGAACTATGGATATCGCAACAGCCAATAATACGGTGGCAATTGTTATGGCCAACCCCATTGCAAAGGAAATGGCGCTGGAATATAAGATCACTTCCAGAAAGACAGCTTCTATCCTGGATACATTTTCCTGTATTTTCCAGGGGGTGATCCCATATGGAGCCCAGATGCTGGTTGCCATTTCTGCGGCAAAGGAACTGGGATTTGAGCTTTCTGCTTTTCAGATCATGCCGAAACTGTTTTATCCTATGCTTCTGCTTGTGAGTTCTCTGATCGCGATCTTTGGTGTAAAAGGCGGGGATGATAAATGAATCAGGAAGAGATGATCCGGGATGTCCGGAAAAGACTGTTTGAAATGCAGGATACAAGATATCGGGATTTTCATGCAAGGCTGGTTCCGACTGTGGAGAAAGAAAAGATCATCGGTATCCGGACACCGATACTCCGGAACTTTGCAAAAGAATTTGGAAAAACAGAAAGATCCGAAATGTTCCTGAAGGTTCTTCCTCATCAGTATTATGAGGAAAATAATCTCCATGGCCTGCTGATCGAGCAGATCAGAGATTATGATAAATGTCTGGGAGAACTGGAGTGTTTTCTTCCGCATATTGATAACTGGGCGACCTGTGATCTGCTGGCGCTCCATATGATGAAAAAACACCGTGATATATTTATCCGGGAGATTTATCGCTGGATGGAGTCGGATAAGCCGTATATCATCCGGTTCGGGATCAGTATGCTGATGCGCCATTATCTGGACGAAGGATTTAAACCGGAATATGCTGAGAAAGTGGCATCCATCCGCTCGGAAGAATATTATGTAAATATGATGCGAGCCTGGTATTTTGCTACAGCGCTGGCAAAACAGTATGAGAAGATCCTTCCATTCCTGGAAGAGCAGAGAATGGATATCTGGACTCATAACAAGACGATCCAGAAATCCATTGAAAGCTACCGGATCACACAAGAGCAGAAGGATTATCTCAGGACACTGCGGATAAAGAAATAAACAGCAGGTAAGGGTTAAAATATGAAGGCAATATCGATCTATGCACTTACAAGAAATCAGAATATGGAATGTGTCCAGAAGCTGGAACGCCAGCTTTCCGGCAGAGATTTTTTTCTCAGGATCAAAGAGTGGGAACTGGAAAGTATGAAAGCACTGGTGAAGCAACTGGAACTGCATATGGAAGAGGTATATAAGCTCCGGCTTTTTTATTCGTTCCAGATCCCGAAGCTTGGAAAGGAGTTTGATCTTCTTCAGATCAAGGATGATCAGATCGTAAATATTGAACTGAAAAGTGGCAGTGTATCGGATGAGGCCATTCGAAGACAGCTGATCCAGAACCGGTATTATCTGTCTGTTTTTGGGAAACCGATCCTGTCCTATACCTATATCAGCAGTGAAGATCATCTGGTGAGACTGACCAATCATGATCACATTGTGGAGGGGGACTGGAAACAGCTATGTATTGCATTGGGGAAAGAAAGCCCGGACTATGAGGGAGATATCGAGGATCTGTTTCAGGCAGAGCTTTATCTGATCTCTCCACTGACAGAACCGGAGCGTTTTCTCAAAAAAGAGTATTTCCTTACTTCCCAGCAGAGAGATATTGAACGGCAGATTCTGAAGAGAATACGTGGAGAAAGAGGAGGATATTTCTGGTTCAGCGGACTTCCAGGAACCGGAAAAACATTGTTGCTTTATGATATTGCGATGAAGTTGTCCGTGCACCAGAGAGTCTGTATCATTCACTGTGGAGAGGCGGGAAAAGAATGGAAGATTCTTCATGAACGTCTGCGGCGGATAGATTTTCTGGCAGATACTCAGCTGGACGGAACGACGGATCTTGGCTGTTACAGCAGCATTCTGGTAGATGAAGCACATCTTCTGTCCCTGGAAAAATTATCGGTTCTGCTTACATGGAGTGAGCACAGGCCGGTGATCTTTTCCAGTGATTCCGAGGATGTGATCTCACCGGAAGAGATGGATCGTAGCATTGTGGAAAGCCTGGGAAATCTGCCGGAGATCCAGAAATTCCATCTGACAAACCGGATCCGTACCAATGCGGAACTTTCCTCTTTTATCCAGAACATGATGCACCTGCCGGAAAAAAGAAGCCCCAGATGGTATCCGCATATTGCAGTGGTGTATGCCAATAATGACCGCGAGGCGGAAAAGCTTCTACATGATCTTGTAAGACAGGGATTTAAGGAGCGGACAGAGAAGGCTTCCGGGCAGCCTGGTGTCCAGGCGGTGAGACCTGAGGAGAAGATCGTCGTATTGCTGGATGAACAATATTATTACGATGAAAATGGATATCTCAGATCCAGGTGTTTTTCGGGAGAATATTCTAATGTACGAATTCTTTTTCACCTTCTGAACCAGGCAAAAGAGAGCCTTGCCCTGGTGGTGAAGGAGAATATGGCAGTATATGAAGTGCTGCTTGAGATCCTGCAGATGAAGAAAAAGCATATACGTTGAATCTTCGTGACTGTAAACTAACCGACTCTCCCTTGAAATCCCCCACCATTTTAATGTCAGAACTTCTTTCAAAAGAGGCTGTCTATTTCCTGACAGCCTCTTTTGAAATGATCATTCATTTCGGGATGGAATATGCGAAAATGCTTTTTGAATATGTACAACAGGAAATGCAAAAAATTTCGTACTGAAAATAATGGTCAGAAATATTCCTAACGAAACCCATAGAGCTTGTCCCCAAGCAGTATTTACAAGTATATCATCAATTTTAAAATATTGCATTAAATGTATGGCAGGATAATGCCAAAAATATACCTGCAGTGTCCGCTGTCCAGCATTTGAAATAAAGGGAATCCGCTTGTTGGGAACCAAGCTAAGCAAACATATACACGTCAGCAATGTTATAAGAATACAAAAAATCCGGTAAAGGGGACCGTAGACTTCAAATGCTGGATTAATATCAAAAGAATTTCTTCCTGTAAAAAGCGGACGCAATATATATATCAGATTCAGTTTTCGGGTACATAAATAACCCCAGATTGCAATTCCGCCAAGACAAAAAACTTTTAATATTTTGCTATGGTTTAGTTCCTGAATCCGATTTCTGTCACTCATCTGTCCCAGCAGATAAAATGGATAAAATACTACAAAACGCGACAGATAGAGGTAATCCCCGATAGATTTATCATATCCTACAATACAGGCAAGAATAATTGACAGCAGAAAAATGATTTTTAAATCAATATCCCGCAGGAAATAAGAACATGCAGTAAACATTGCCAGTGCGAACATAAACCAGGGAATTCCATCATCAGACAGCAATAAAAAATCTGTCTTATGAAAAAATATCAATTTTGACAGATATAAAAGCACTTTCATGGAAAAGCCCATAAAAATAAAAGAAATACAGCGATTTTTTACATTTCGATTACTGTGAAATAATCCTGATAAATATATGAACAATGGCATATGAAAGGCATAAATAAAAACATATGTGCTTTTCATAATATCTGAAGATTTTACCAGGCAATCAGAAAGATGTCCAATTACTACAGTTGTCATCAGCAAAAACTTCAGATTATCAAAGAGAGAAATCCTTTTTTTCATTTTGATAAAACTCCTTTTTAAAAACTGTGTATTAGTATAACAGTAATTTAAAAAAAAGTCATTATAAAAATAAACTATAAAAGTACGGACATAAGAAGGCAGTATAATGAACACAAATTTTGAACACTATAAAGTATTCTACTATGTAACAAATATGAAAATCTCATAAAACCAGCATCTGTTTTAAAAACTAGCCAGCCTGCAGTTACGAGAACGATTCATAACCTGGAAAATGACTCCGGAAGGGCGCATCTTTTATGAATATGTATCTGCCGGATGCGCGCGATTCTTTAAAGTGGAAAACAATCTCAGCAATCTGATCAGCCTGAAAAACGGAACCATATGTAAATGCGTATTTTGGACTGGTTGCTCTGCCAGGTTAATTTCACGAGTTCAGCTAAGGGTATTGCCGTATGCAGTTAAGAACACAATTTTCTTGAAATCTTGGCCATAGATGATTATAATAGGGAGAAGGTATGTCAATTTTGTACTATTAGTGACATTTAGTGTTACATTGTATTTAAAGGTACAAAATGTCCATTTTTGACCAAGCGGGGTTTTGGGCACTATTTTATAGTAACTTTTCACACAAGAATTGACTTACAAATATAAATATTTTTGAAGTTTCACTGATTTTTTTACTTTTAAGTTATTTGTGAAATATCACTGGTTTTAGAAAGGAATAGGATGAGAAAATTAGCATTAAGTGATGAAATATTACTTAAAGTTGACAAAGCTGCCCGCTATATCGGCGGTGAAGTCAACTCCGTAATGAAAGATAAAAATGCGGTAGATATCCGTTTTGCAATGTGCTTCCCGGATGTCTACGAAATCGGCATGTCCAACCTCGGTATGATGATCCTCTACAACATGTTCAACCAGCGTGAGGATGTTTGGTGTGAGCGCCTTTTTTCTCCGTGGCCGGATCTGGATAAAGTGATGAGGGAACAGAATATCCCGTTATTTGCACTGGAGTCCCAGGAGCCGATCCGTGATTTTGATTTTCTTGGTATTACTCTTGGTTATGAAATGTGTTATACCAATATCCTCCAGGTACTGGATCTCAGCGGGATTCCGCTGAAAAGTGCGGACCGTGGTGAGGATTTCCCGATTGTGATCGGTGGTGGTGCCTGTGCGTATAATCCGGAGCCGCTGGCGCCGTTTTTTGACCTGTTCTATATTGGAGAGGGCGAGACGGTTTATGATGCTCTTTTTGATGCTTATAAGGCCAATAAGAAAGCTGGCGGCAGCAGGAGAGATTTTCTTCTGGCAGCAGCTAAGATCCCTGGAATTTATGTTCCATCTCTTTATGAAGTTACCTATAAAGAAGACGGCACGATCGCATCCTTTGCGCCAACAGAGGCTGGCGTTCCGGAAAAAGTCCAGAAACAGCTGATTATAGATATGGAGAAGGAATACCGTGCAGTGGAAGCACCGGTTGTTCCACATATTAAAGCTACACAGGATCGTGTAACTCTGGAAATCCAGCGAGGATGTATCCGTGGCTGTCGTTTCTGCCAGGCAGGTATGATCTATCGTCCGACCCGTGAACGTGATGTGGAGACTTTGAAGGAATCGGCGCGTATCATGCTGAAAAATACAGGACACGAAGAGATTTCCCTTAGTTCCTTAAGCTCCAGTGACTATTCCCAGCTGAAAGAACTGGTGAACTTCCTGATCGAAGAGTTTCATGGAAAGGCTGTTAATATTTCCTTACCATCTCTCAGGATCGATGCGTTTGCACTGGATGTTATGAGTAAAGTGCAGGATGTAAAGAAAAGCAGCCTGACTTTTGCTCCGGAGGCCGGTTCTCAGCGACTTCGCGACGTTATCAACAAAGGTCTGACAGAGGAAGTGATCCTCCATGGTGCGGGCGAAGCATTCAAGGGTGGCTGGAATCAGGTGAAGCTTTACTTTATGCTCGGTCTTCCCACAGAAACAGAAGACGATATGAAGGGGATTGCTCATCTGGCACAGAAGATCGCAGAGACCTATTATGAGGTAGTTCCGAAAGAACAGCGTAAAGGTAAGGTACAGATCAACGTCAGCACATCTTTCTTTGTGCCGAAGCCGTTTACCCCATTTCAGTGGGCACCAATGTATACAGAGCAGGATTTTGTGGAAAAAGCCAAGGTGGTTAAAAATGAAGTCCGCGCCCAGCTGAATCAGAGGAGTATCCGTTATAACTGGCATGAACCGGATGTAACAGCTCTGGAAGGATTTCTCGCACGCGGGGACAGACGATGCGCGGATGTGATCCTGAAGGCTTATGAAAAAGGTGCCCTTTACGATGCCTGGACAGAAAATTTTGATTATGATATCTGGAAGGAAGCTATGGCTGAATGCGGAGTGGATATGACATTCTACACACTTCGTGAAAGAAGCCTGGATGAGATCCTTCCATGGGATTTCATTGATACCGGTGTCAGCCGCAGATTCCTGGAGCGTGAATGGCAGCGTGCAAAAGAGGGTGTTGTGACGGAAAACTGCCGTCAGAAATGTTCCGCATGTGGAGCTATGAAATTTAAAGGAGGTGTCTGCCTTGAAGGTAAGAATTAAATTCAGCAAAGAGGGTCCTATGAAGTTTGTGGGACATCTGGATACCATGCGTTATTTCCAGAAAGCACTTCGTCGTGCAGAGCTTCCGGTAGCGTTTTCCGGTGGATACAGCCCGCATATGATCATGTCTTTTGCGGTTCCACTTGGAGTGGGGATGGAGAGTCTCGGAGATTATTTTGACCTGGAAATGGCAGAAGATATGCCTACTGCAGAGATCGCAGCCCGTCTGGAGGAACAGATGGCAGAGGGGATGCATATCGTTAGCGTCCGCAAGGTAGAGGATGGAAAAGCGGGTAAAGCGATGGCACTGGTGGCAGCAGCAGATTATCTTGTGGAGTTCCGTCCGGGCAAAGAGCCTTCTATTGACTGGAAAAGCCGTGTGAAAGAATTTCTGGCACAGCCGGAGATCAAAGTGACCAAGCAGACCAAGCGCAGCGAAAAGGAGATCGATCTTCGTCCGAATATCTATAAAATGGAAGTAAGAGAGAATGGGTTCTTTTATATGCTGGCATCTGCAAGCTCTAATTATACGAAGCCGGAGATGGTAACAAACACCTTTTTTGATTGGCTGGGAGAAGAACTTCCGGAATTTGCCTTCACAGTGAAACGTCTGGAAATGTATGCCGATAAAGGAGAAAATGCAAGCCCACGTTTTGTGACTCTGGAATCATTAGGTGAGGAAATTGAGTAAACTGATCATAACAAGAATGGAGATCCATGGTGTGCCCTGTACAGTAGCGGCCCTTTCGGAGGAGGAACGGATCGTTGAGATCCGACTGGAATCCGATCAGGAAAAATCTATTCTTGGAAATATATATACCGGACAGGTCGAAAATATCGCATCCAATATCCAGGCGGCTTTTGTGCAGATCGAGCCTGGAAAGAGATGCTACTATTCTCTTGCAGAGGCACAGAGAGCTGTTTTTTCCGCAGGAAGAAAAGGAAACGGACCATTGCGGCCTGGAGATGAGCTCCTGGTACAGGTGAGCAGGGATGCCATGAAGGGAAAACTTCCGGCACTGACATCCAATCTGAATTTTACGGGAAGATATCTTGTTCTCACTACAGGAGATAAAAAGTTTGGTCTGTCTTCCAAGCTGGCACTGGAAGATCGCCATCGCCTCAGCGGATGGCTGAAAGAGGAAGCAGAGCGTCCGGATAAGGAATTCGGTATCATTGTCCGGACCAATGCCGCAGACGCTTCCAAAGAAGAGATCCTGAAGGAACTGGAGTGGCTGAAGGGCCGCTACCATAAAGCCGTAGTTCAGGGACGGAACCGTACCTGTTTCAGTCTTGTACTGGAGACAGAACCATTTTATGTGGCGGCTGTAAGGGATGCTTATGGTCGTGACCTGGATGAGATCATTACCGATGTGCCGGAAATCAGAGAAATGATCCTGGGATATCTGGAAGAGATCAGCCCGGAGCTTAAAGAAAAGCTTCGTTTTTATCAGGACAAACTTCTTCCGCTTTATAAGCTGTATCGTGTGGAAACTGCACTGGATGCGATCCAGAAAGAAAAAGTATGGCTGAACAGCGGCGGATTTCTGGTGATCCAGCAGACGGAGGCCTTTGTATCCATTGATGTAAACAGTGGAAAATATACCGGAAAGAAGAAAATGGAAGAAACCTTCCGCAAGATCAATCTGGAAGCGGCTGCGGAGATCGGCCGGCAGTTGCGGCTGCGTAATCTTTCAGGTATTATCCTGATCGATTTTATCAACATGGAAAATCCGGATCACAGAGATGAACTCTTTCATGTTTTACAGAAGCTCCTCAGAAAAGATCCGGTAAAGAGTAGGGCCATTGATATCACACCATTGCATATCCTGGAAATGACCAGAAAGAAAGTAAGACGTCCGGTGATCGAGGACATTCGGGAGCTTACAAAAAAATAATAAAAATATCAAAAAAACTATTGACATAACAGTATGTCACTGTTATGATAATCGAGTATGCCGCACAAAGAGGTTAAAGAGCTTCAGTTTCAGAACAGGAGCCACCGAATTTGGCGAGTAAATAATTAGGAGGTGCCACAGATGTACGCAATTATTGCAACAGGTGGTAAACAGTACAAGGTTGCCGAGGGTGACGTAATTAAAGTTGAAAAGCTCGGTGTAGAAGCTGGTGAAACCGTAACATTTGACAACGTGATCGCAGTCAGCAATGACGGATTAAAGGTTGGCGAGGATGTAAAAGATGCCAGTGTTACCGCTTCTGTAGTTGAAAACGGTAAGAATCGCAAGGTCATCGTTTACAAATACAAACGCAAAACTGGATATCACAAGAAAAACGGACACAGACAGCAGTACACCAAAGTTAAGATCGAAAAGATTAACGGTTAATCTGGTGTCATCATGATTACAATTAAAGTCAGAAAGAAAAACGGATCTTACGAAGAATTTATTTCGAAGGGACATGCCGGTTATGCAGAAGCCGGACAGGATATTGTCTGTGCTGCGGTATCTGCACTGATCATTACCACGGTGAATTCTCTTGAGAAATTCACAGATGATAAATTTGATGTGCAGGAAGAGGATGGATTTGTTTCCATTCATTTCAGAAATGATCTTTCTGAACGGGGGATGCTCCTTATGGATTCCTTACTTCTCGGTCTGACGGAAATTGCTGGTAGTTATAACAATCGATATTTGACAGTAAAAGTCAAGGAGGTGTAACAACAATGATGAAGATGAACCTTCAGTTATTCGCACATAAAAAGGGAGTTGGTTCTACAAAGAACGGTCGTGATTCCGAGTCTAAGAGATTAGGTGCGAAAAGAGCAGACGGACAGTTTGTAAAAGCCGGAAACATTCTTTACAGACAGCGCGGAACCAAGATTCACCCAGGTGAAAACGTAGGCTGCGGTAAAGACTATACTTTATTTGCACTTACAGACGGAGTCGTAAGATTCACAAGAAAAGGTCGCGATAAGAAACAGGTTTCTATCGTTCCTGTAGACGCAGAGTAATGAAATAGGTAAAAGGCTTCAAATCGATCCGGTTTGGAGCCTTTTTTTGGAATAGAGGTGTAATATGTTTGCAGATAGAGCAAGGATCATTATCCGCTCCGGTAAAGGCGGCGACGGACATGTAAGCTTCCGACGTGAGCTGTATGTACCTAATGGCGGGCCGGATGGCGGCGATGGTGGCCGTGGCGGTGATGTGATTTTTGAGATCGACGAGGGCCAGAATACTCTCGGAGACTACAGACACAGAAGAAAATATAAAGCTGAGGATGGCCAGGAAGGCGGTAAAAAACGCTGCCATGGTGCAGACGGTAAGGATGTGGTCCTGAAGGTTCCGGAAGGTACGGTGATCATGGATGCGGAATCCGGCAAGGTCATCGCGGATATGTCCGGTGAGAATCGCAGACAGGTCGTATTAAAAGGCGGTCGTGGTGGAAAAGGCAATCAGCACTATGCAACAGCTACCATGCAGGTACCGAAATATGCCCAGCCTGGACAGCCGGCTCAGGAACTTGAGGTTCTCCTTGAGCTTAAAGTGATCGCAGATGTTGGTCTGGTAGGATTTCCGAATGTTGGTAAATCTACCTTCCTTTCCCGTGTGACAAATGCACAGCCGAAGATTGCCAACTACCATTTCACAACGTTGAGCCCTAATCTTGGCGTTGTAGATACAGATAACGGCGGTTTTGTTATCGCTGATATCCCGGGACTGATCGAGGGTGCATCAGAAGGTGTGGGACTTGGACATGAATTCCTCCGTCATATTGAGCGTACACGAGTTATCATCCACATTGTAGATGCCGCTTCCGTAGAAGGCCGTGATCCAGTGGAGGATATCCACAAGATCAATAAAGAACTGGAGGCCTACAATCCGGAAATTGCAGCAAGACCGCAGGTGATCGCAGCCAACAAGATTGACTGTATTTTTGATGATGGCGAAGAAAGCCCTATTGATCAACTGAAAGCAGAATTTGAGCCACAGGGTATTTCGGTTTATCCAATCTCAGCCGTTACCGGGCAGGGTGTCAGAGAACTCCTTTTCCATGTGAAAGAGCTTCTGGATAAGAGCCCGATGAAACCGGTAGTGTTTGAACAGGAATTCTTCCCGGAAGATGTTCTTGTAAATGAAAATCTTCCGTTTACTGTGGAGCGCAGCGAGGAAGATCCGGAAGTATTCCTTGTGGAAGGTCCTAAGATTGAAAAAATGCTTGGCTATACAAATCTGGATTCTGAGAAGGGATTTGCCTTCTTCCAGAAATTCCTGAAAGAGGGCGGTATCCTGGAGGAACTGGAAAAAGCCGGTATCCAGGAAGGCGATACGGTTCGTATGTATGGCTTTGATTTTGATTATTATAAATAAGAGGTATGACAATGACAAGTAAGCAGAGAGCATATTTAAAAGGCCTTGCCATGACAATGGATCCGATCCTTCAGCTTGGCAAGGGTGGTCTTACTCCTGAAAATACCGCTGCTGTTGAGGAAGCTCTTGCAGCAAGAGAGCTGATCAAGATCAGCGTTCTTCAGAACTGTCTGGAGGATCCACGTGAAATGGCACAGGTTCTTGCAGAGAGAACAAGATCTCAGGTAGTACAGGTGATCGGTAAAAAGATCGTTCTCTACAGAGAAGGTAAAAAGGATAAGAAAAAAATCATTCTTCCGTAATCTCGGGAGGTTATAAATGAGCAAAGCAACAAAAAAAATAGGAATCATGGGTGGTACTTTTGATCCCATTCATATGGGGCATTTGATCCTGGGAGAAAAAGCCTATGAACAGCTTGAGCTTGATAAAGTTTTGTTCATGCCCTGCGGAAATCCACCTCATAAACGGAACCGTAAGGGCAGAGCGACTGATGAACAGCGTGCGGAAATGGTCCGTCTTGCCATAGAGGATAATCCTCACTTTGAGCTGTCTCTGATCGAGATGCATGAGGAAGGCTATACGTATACTTACCGGACTCTGGAACAGCTGAATAAAGCGAATCCGGACACAGAGTATTATTTTATCATCGGTGCAGATTCGCTTTTTAATTTTGATACCTGGATGGAACCGGAACGCATTTGTCAGGAAGCAGTACTGGTAGTGGCAACCAGAGATCATACTCCATTGAAGGAACTTGATCAGCAGATGCAACTTCTGTCACAGAAGTATAACGGGAATTTTATTCGACTGGATACCATGAATATTGATGTTTCCAGTGAGCTGCTCCGTTCCTGGCATGAAAGCGGGCAGAGTCTCCGCTATTATGTTCCCAAGCCTGTGATTTCCTATATTGAGAAAAACGATATCTATAAAGGAAATGATTCAGATGGGAAAATATGATTTTATCAAGATAAAAAAGAAACTTTCCAAATATCTGGATGAGGCCAGATTTGAGCATACAATGGGGGTTATGTACACTTGTGCTGCGCTTGCCATGGTTTATGATTATGATCTGGAGGATGCACAGGCTGCAGGGCTTCTTCATGACAGTGCAAAGTGTATTCCTAATAAAAAGAAACTGAAGCTGTGCAGCCAGCATGATATTCCGGTATCAGATTTTGAAAAGGATCATCCGTTTCTTCTTCATGCCAAACTGGGGGCTTATGTGGCCAGCAGTAAATATGATATTAAAGACGAAGAGATCCTGACAGCGATCACTTATCATACAACAGGAAGACCGGGAATGAGCCTTCTTGAGAAGATCGTATATATTTCAGATTATATTGAACCAATGCGTGACAAAGCTCCGAATCTTGCGAAGGTGCGAAAGATTGCTTTTGAAGATCTGGATGAGTGTATGTATGAGATTTTAAAGGATACACTGGAATATCTGGAGGAAAATCCCAAGGAAATCGACAGTACGACCAGGGATGCTTATGTTTATTATAAAGAACTCCATGACAGAAAAATGCAGGATGCAGCCAACAGACAGGAGGATTAAAATTCTATGAGTATCGAAAAAGAGATGGTCCGGATCGCCTGCAAGGCACTGGATGATAAAAAAGCAAAGGATATCAAGATCATTGATATCCATGAGGTTTCCGTGATCGCAGATTATTTTGTGATCGCAAGTGCTTCCAACCAGAATCAGGTACAGGCAATGGTTGACAATGCAGATGAAATGCTTGGCCGTGCCGGATATGAAGCAAAACAGATCGAGGGAACCAGAAACTCCAGCTGGGTCCTCATGGATTACGGTGATATGATCATCCATATCTTTGATGAGGAAAACAGACTTTTCTACGATCTTGAGAGGATTTGGAGAGACGGCAAGATTCTTGATGCGGAAGAATTTCTTGGTGAGAATGAGTAAAATTTGTTATATTAGTTTACTGTAAAAATATTATGTGAACTAAATAAGAAGAAATCAAAAAGCAGAAGTTTTCTGCTGAAAAAAAAGAGAGATATCTTTGTGGGGCTGTACAGCTACCTTAAAGATATCTCTCTTTTTAGATCACATTACATTGGGTGGGATCTGTTGTTTATATTATCATGAAAAGAAACGAAATACACCAAATACTTTGCCGAGGATCTGCAGATTACCGGTGATGATGATCGGTTCCATATTGTCGTTCTCCGGCTGAAGTCGATAATAACCATTTTCTTTGTAGAAAGTCTTAACTGTTGCAGAATCATCGATCAGAGCAACTACCATGTCGCCGTTTTCTGCTGTTGCCTGCTGCTTTACAAGAACCTGATCTCCATCAAAAATACCTGCATTGATCATACTGTCACCTTTGACAGTCAGCATGAAACTTTGTTCATTGGGCATATATTCAGCCGGGATTGGAAAGTAAGCATCGATATTTTCCACTGCCAGGATCGGCTGTCCGGCAGCGACTGTTCCAATGATGGGAACCTGAACCATCTCCCTGCGGGTCAGAGAAAAGTCATCATCGAGAATTTCAATGGCACGGGGCTTGGTAGGATCGCGCCGGATATATCCATTGTGCTCCAGAGACTCCAGATGAGAATGTACAGAAGATGTGGATTTTAAATGAACAGCTTCGCAAATCTCGCGAACAGCCGGCGGATA
>OFRZ01001483.1_pt1 | contig 14514 bp, 6 predicted proteins | sample 1543181 | NCBI WGS metagenome assembly OFRZ01 (sample SAMN04209245, study PRJEB22552) | human gut metagenome | biome: gut; material: feces | host: Homo sapiens | place: USA: Oklahoma | reverse complement strand
GTATTTATACTAATGGAGATGCAAAGTTAGATAATTGGAAATATACTAATTGTTATCATGCTGGACAGGGAACAACATCAAATGAATATGGTTTTGCGGCAAGAAATATAGATGTTATTTGTTGTGCAGATGGTATACATCAGATAACTAGCAAAATTACTTTAGACCCAAATTATAAAACAGAATTAGTTCTTGGTGATGGTACAAAATACACTGATGGAACAGGTAAAATTGCACTTACTAGAAATTCTGTACCAAATAACTGGTTTAATTTCAAAGTGAATGTAGCTTCTTCTGAAATGGCCAATAACGCTCTTCTTCAAAAGCGATTTAATGATTATCTTCCTTATTCTAATCCGGGAACACGCAGAGATCCTAAAGTAAAAAATTCTATGGAATTTATAAACTGTGTGATTTTTATTAAAGAAAGTGATCCGGATGTTTCTACTCACAGAGAGTTCAAAGACACTGATTGGCATTTTTATTCTCTCGGAAATATGGGAGATTCTAAGAAAACCGATGTTACAAGAGCATATGATCCTAACGATATGAAAGAATTTTGTATTGAAATTAGCGATAACACTCTTCCGAACTCAGCGTTCCAGACTGGCGTTGCAAATCCAAATGGAACAATGAAATATCCTATAAGTAAAGATGAGTGGAAAGCAGGCAACACAGCATATGATAATCTTTATAATAATTGGGATGGTTCTTTTGAGTTTAGATACGATTGTTGTGGAGATTCTAAAGATGGACAGGCTATTTCTTCTGATGAAGAGAAAACTAAGATTCGTACAAAAAATAAACAAATCTGGAGAGACTTTTACGAATTTGTCATTACATCATCTGATAAAGATTTTGTTGATCATTTAGGTGATTGGATGATTGAAGATGCTGCTCTTTATTTATATCTATTCACATTGAGATATACTATGATTGATAATAGAGCAAAAAATGTATTCCCGCATTGGGCTAAACATTATATGAGTACTGCTGAAGCTGCGTCTGCCGGAGATGACGCTAAAAACTATACAATAGATGATTCTAAAGCAGCGATAAATAATGGTTATAGATTTGATTTTTGGGATTATGACAACGATAGTGCAATTGGTATTAACAACAGCGGAGAATTAACGATGTCATATGGTAAAGAAGATACTGATTATAAAACAGACGGGGATCCCTCTTCTGGCTATATCTTTAATGCTGCAGAGTCTGTACTTTGGTGTCGAATTAGAGACTTGATGCAACCGCAGTTAAGAACCATGTATCAATCTGTAGATAGTAATTGTTGGAGTGCGGAACATTTGATCAATGAGTTTGATTCCTGGCAAGAGCAATTCCCAGAAGAATTGTGGAGAATTCATTATGAAAGATTATATCTCCGTACATATCAGGCAGGAACTGTTCGTTTTCTACAAGAAATGATGAACGGTCGTAAAAAATATCAGAGACGTCAATGGGAACGTGATCAACATGCTTATATGGGAACAAAATTTGTTCACACTGATGTAAAGGCTGATCAGATAATGTTTAGATGCAATACTCCAAAAGAAGCCGTGGTTAAACCGAATTATACATTAAGAATCGTACCATATTCTGATATGTATATTTCTGTATTATATGGAAACTCTGCAAATCCTGCTCAGATCCGTGCAAAAGCCGGACAAGAATATGAAGTTACGACTAATTTAACAAACATGGATGATACCGCAGTATTGATTTATTGTGCGTCAAGAATTCAGGCTCTAAATGATTTATCTGCTTGTTATATTCACGATAATGATTTTTCAAAAGCCACCAAGCTAAAAACTCTTATTATCGGTAACAGTACAAAAGGATATCAGAATACTTTCTTAACAAATCTTAATATGGGAAACAATACACTCCTAGAGGAATTAAATGTTCAAAATTGTCCAAATCTTACTGGATCTATTAATCTTTCTGCATGTGAAAATCTTATTAAATTAAATGCATCTGGAACTGTGATTACATCTGTGTCATTTGCAACACATGGAAAAATCAAACATGCTTATCTTCCATCTACTATCAATACTCTTGCTTTTAAAGATCTTCAAGAGCTTACAGATCTAGTGCTTCCTTCATATGAGAATCTTGAGACTTTTGTATGTAGAAATTCCGTGGTTAATGCTTTAGATATCATTAAAAAGTCTATCAAAACATTAAAAACTGTAACTGTAACTGGAATCAATTGGAATTTGGAAAATACAAATATTCTTAAAGTGTTAGCAAAACTTACAGGTAAAGATGAAAATGAATTTAATACAGATCATTCCATACTTACTGGTACTATTCATCTTCCGGTCATTCGTGATCAGGAATTAAAAGAGTATATTGGTACAGATGAAGAAAAAGGTATTTGGACAGAACTTGAAATTACCTATGATTCCCTCATTGTTCAGTTTAAAATTACATGTGTTAATGCTGATAAGGCGCATACAGTGCTTGATGTTCAATATGTTGATAAAGGTTCTGATGGAGAGGATCCTATTACAAGATCCGTAAATCCTATCCCGATTCCTACAATTCCAAGTACTATTGAAAATGATTTCATATACAAGAGATGGGATTCCGAATTTACTAAGGTGTTTGCAGATAGAACAATCACTGCTGTTTATGAACCATCTGTGAGAAATTATAATGTCGAATATATCCTTAAACCGACTCCAAACGCTGCAGAAACAGTGTTACAGTCTTCTGTCGGCCCATATGGTTCAACCATTGAATACACTGGAGACCTTCCTAAATATACAGCCGAAGAAGCTGCTTATAAATATTACTTATTCAAAGAATGGGACAAATCAGGTCTTGTTACTGGGAATAAGAAAATCTATACAGTATTTGATTCATGTGAATATTCAACTGGATATTTTGATGGAAAAGACTTAGAAAATCTGTCAGAAGTTGAGCTATATACTTTAATGAAGATGAATCTTGAAAGAGATAAAACTGAAGCTGGAGATACAATCAACTTTAAATTAGGTATTGATTATGACTATAACGATGTAGAAAGTAAAGAGTTTATTTCAGAGACTACCGAATTTGATGGAACAAATTATATCGATACAAAAGTTTCTATTATGGATAAAGATCGTGATTTTACATTTGCTATCGATTTTGAGTTTGGCTCTGAGAATATATCAGGTGCGACGCTTGCACAGTGCTTTCAGTCTAACGGATCTAATGGATTCAGATTATGGTACAATTCCAACGTAAACTTAAACTGGGGAACAAAGAGTATGAGTCCTTCCGGTATTAATGATAGAGAACTTGTTGTAATTCGTCATAAAGCAGGAAGTGAGCAAGCATATGTTTATTGTTCGAATCTTTCCGGAAACGAAGTATCTATTGATACTTTGGCCGCTATTAGAATCCCTGTAACTACATCTACTCTTGTATTTGGATGTTCAAAGGCCGATGATGGATCTTATGAAAAATACGCAAAAGGAAAAATTCATTGGGCTAAATTATGGTATTCAGACTTGGGTGACAATGAATGTAGAGAAATTGCTTCTTGGACTCATGAAACCATACCTATGATGGTTGCAAAATATAAAGAATATTATCTTTCCGATAATGCAACAAAAAGAGCAAATATTACATTTATTGCAAAGAATCTGCTCAGTACAAACCATTCTTATGGAAATATTACTGGCGGATGGTCCAAATCATCTCTAAATACTTGGTTGAACACTCGCCTTATTAAAGCTGTTTCTCCAATATGGAAGTCTTTGATCAAGAAAGTAAATGTTACTGCAAATAATGCAGATAAGGCTAAAACTACTTCTACTTCTGAATGTTACTTCTATCTTCCGTCTATACACGAAATCGAACCTTCTATCTCAAATGATCCATACTCTATTGAGACTGATTCCACTATTTCATATATGACAAATGATATTGCTCGTAGGAGAGCAAAGGTATCAACGCCTGATCAATATGAAGCATATCCTACCAGATCTGCAAATGTAGATCAAAATGTTGGAACCTGGCAATGGGGAGTAGATGGCGGCGAAGACACTCCTGGTAAGATTAATGGGTATTATTACCCACAAACCGCAGGTGTTCTTATTATGTTCTCAATTTCTTGTGAAGGTTAAATAATGAGGAGTAGTATGTACTGCTCCTCTATTTTTAAAGAGGTGCCAAAAATGTATTTTAAAGTATGCAAAGATAACGAAATCGTAGATATTCTTAAGAATATCTTTTATATAAAATATCAAGAAAAACATGATTGGCTAGTTTTATGTGATATAAAAGAAGCTGAAGCTATATTAAGCTCAGACGGGACACATGGTTGGCACATTGAAGGCTTATATAATTTCCCGCCTGATAATCATGTTTATGAAATAACTGAAATATCAAAAACAGAATACGATAAATTAAAAGAGAGGTGATCACAACATGGCATTAATCCCATCTTGGTTTTCTGCCTCTACAAAAGCTATTGCTGAAAAAGCCTTCGAGAGAGGAATTTTAAAATATCCTGGAATGTGTTTTATACAGGATACGAAATCCTTGGCCTGGGTAACAAAAGAAAATACTATACAGTATATCAATGGAACTGATCAGATCACTGACATTAAATTTGTCGGAACGAATCTTATGTTTTATTCTAATGGAACTTTGTTATATTCATTTGATATGAGTATGACCGAAGAAGATGCTGAAAACATTATCGCTCAAGTCAAAGCATCAATAGGACTTGATCAGTACATTAAATCATCAGATGTAACAAAATTACTTGACGATATTGTAGGTAATCTCGAAGACAAATCTACTGTTGTAGATTATATTAACAGTCTGTCTTATAACAAATTATCTGATAGGCCAATTACGAACTTAATTGGTTCTTTGAATGCCCCTGTATATATCTCCTCGCTCGACGATGGTGTATATAAAATTAAAGGGCAATATATTATTGGAAAATCTAATACCACCGTTCAATATTCTGCAGAAGATGTATTATTTCTTGTCTCTCACGATCCCGAACTACCCGCAAAAATGACTATTACAAAAGCACAAGGGACTTCAATAGTTCTTTATTTTTTGCAAACAGATGGTACATATCGTACTGATAAGTATGTTACGGAAAATTGGATCGCAGATCAAAATTTTATGACTGTTGATGCAGCAAAAAATTATATTGCTGAAATAATTCAAGAAACTGTTGAAGAGATTATAGATCAACAGTTAGATGCAAAACTTGACAGTGCTTTAGATAGAAAAATTAGTGGAATATCCACTGAAGATCTAAATGATATTTTTAAATAATTAAAGGAGGAAATTAATTATGGCTAAATTACAATTTGCTACACTTTCCAATCTTACTGAGTTTCTGTCACTTCATAACGTACAGATTGACTCTAAAATTTCTGAAGCTGTAAAAAGTTCTATTAAAACAGTATCTCAGTCTGCTGATGGATTCACGCTGTATTTCTATACAAAAACAGCTCCTGTGACTATTGAAGATGCAGTATTTACAATCACACTTCCAAAAGATAATGCAAAAGCTGACAAAGTAACAGGTGCTGTCAATGGACATCTTGCAGGTCTTGATGCAGACGGAAACCTTGTAGACTCTGGTAAATCTGCTGCCGATTTTGATGAGGCAGGAGCTGCTACAAAAGCTAAATCAGAAGTAATGACATATGTTGGAACTATTCCTGCTGATGCTAAAGCTAAAGATGTAGTTGCTTACATTAAAGAAGCTGTTACAGCTGGTGCTTATGATGATAGCGATCTTAAAGGTAAAGTTGCTACAAATACAGCTGCTATTGAAACATTAAATGGTACTGGTGATGGATCCGTTAAAAAAGCTGTTGCTGATGCTGTCGCTCAGATCGTTAACGGTGCTCCAGAAGCATATGATACTCTGAAAGAAATCTCTGATTGGATTTCTTCTCATGCATCTGATGCTTCTGCAATGAATAGTCAGATCAAAACAAACAAAGAAGATATTACTAAACTTAAAACTCTAATTGGTACACTTCCAGAATCTGCTACATCTAAAGATATCGTAGGTTACATTGCAGAGTATGTATCTAAAGCTCTTGCTGATTCTGATCTTTCTCAGTATGCAAAAGCTGAAGATCTAAAAGCAGCTGTTGGTAGAATCGATGCTCTTGAGAAGAAAGTCCCGGTACTTGAAGCTGCAGATAAAACTAACGCCGACAACATCACAGCTGTATCTGGTAGAGTCACAACCGTTGAAGGAAAAGTCAAAACACTTGAAACTGATATGGCTGCCGAAAAACCAAAGACAGCAAAGAACACATCTGACATTGCTGCTCTTCAAGGTCTTGTTGGAGAAGGATACGAAGCTATTCCATCTGAAAAGATTAAAGCTCTATTTGCAAAAGTAACAGAATAATAAATTAAATTTTACAATAGGGGAGTTCACTACTCTCCTATTGTATTTTTAGAAAGGATACGATGGGTAAATGAAAGAACAATTTTTGGACGATATAGGACTAGAAGAACTCATCGGATACATTAAGAAATATGTTAAAGATGATCAAGATGTTAAACCTTACGCATCATATTCAGTATTCCCTAAAACTGGTGAACAAAATATTATATATATAGACACTACAAACAATCTTACTTATTATTGGGATGACACATCAAAAACATATAAAGCACTTGATGTTCAAACGTGGGATAATTTGAGTGGGAAACCAAGTACATTTCCTCCATCCACCCACAATCACGATGACCGTTATTACACTGAAACCGAAATCAATACAAAGTTGGCTGGAAAAGCTAACTCTTCACATACACACAAAAAAGCTGATATTACAGATTTTCCTACAAGTATGCCTGCATCAGACGTAAAACCTTGGGCCAAAGCAGACACCAAACCAAGTTATTCAAAATCTGAGATTGGACTTGGAAATGTAGATAATACAGCCGACAAAGATAAATCCGTTAAATATGCTACTTCAGCAGGAGCTGCTTCTTCTGTTGATTGGTCTGGAGTAAAAAATAAGCCTGGTACTTATCCTCCATCAGCTCATAACCATAATATTGAAAGCCTTACAAATTTTGATGCTCGTGTTTATGACGCTGCTGGCACACGTGCGGCAAATACAGTTCTCGCAGCCCCAAGCGACTCTGATGGAACTGCAAGATTTAGGAAATTGGTTGCTGCAGACTTGCCAAGTCATACTCATAATTATGCTGGATCTGCAAGTGCCGGTGGAGCTGCAAATTCTTCTTTGTCATTGTACTTAAACCCTTCAACAAGACAAACTTCTGGCGACTATGATATGACATCTTCCACATATGCATGTAAAGTTACGCATTCAGTTGCTAGTACGATCATGAAAACTGGAAGGCCGCCTGAAGATTCTAGCGTTCTTACTTTTGGGTGGGATACATATGCTGGATGGGGAGCACAATTAGCAATCGGAAGTCAAAAGGGTAATCATCTATATGTCCGTGGAGCAAATTCCAAACAAAAAACAGTAGATAATAAAACAGTAAACTATTCTGAATGGGATAGTAATTGGAGAACTATATTAGATTCTGGAAATTATAGTAGTTATACAGTTACTAAAACCGGCGGAGGTGCGTCTGGTAATTGGGGAATTAACGCTGCTTCTGCATCAAAACTTACCACTAACGCAGGATCTTCTACTCAACCTATATATTTTTCTAATGGAGTTCCGGTGTCATGTGCTTATACATTAGGAAAATCAGTTCCTTCTAATGCCGTATTTACAGATACCAATACTTGGCGTCCAGTAGAAAATAGTTTAACATCTGCATCTACAAGTAATTCCTTGTCAGCCGCTCAGGGTAAAATTTTGAATGAACTTACATTCCAAAAAAGAAATGTTATTGACGATACTGTTGATTGGGATACATTAAAAGATATTGGCTGTTATAAAATACAAATGTCATCTTGGGGAGATGCAAATACAAAACATAGTCCAAATAATTATTCTCAAAGTCTTTATTCATTTGGTCTACTTCTTGTATTTAAAGCAACCGATTCTGACGGAGAAAAGCGTACTATGCAAGTATACTTCCCGCATCAAGAAAATGCTGGCGCATTCAATATTATTATGACAAGAATGTTTAATAACAGTTGGTGGACCAACTGGCATCCAATTGGAAGTGGTACGGGATGGGCAGAAATACTCAACAAACCTTCCTCTTATCCTCCTTCCAGTCACACTCACGCTATTTCGGATATAACAGATTTAAGATCTTCTCTCGATTCAAAACTCTCACTCTCAGGCGGTACTATCACCGGTCAGATTAAACGTAATGCTGGAGGAAACTGGATCGCGGATAGAGATTACGCCGCTGTTTTTAACACATTGGGCGGAGGAAATGGCTATCAACCAGTTGTAGGACAAAAAACAGCTACGGGTAGTTGGACAGTAGGAAATTTAGGAAATAATGAATCATTAGTATTTAATTATTGTACAGATGCTAATTATAAAGCTAATAATAATACCTCAAATGTAGTATATCTTCCTGCTCAATCAGGAACTATTATTACTTCTGCTACAATCGGGGGGCAATCAGTAAACTATGCTAATTCAGCAGGAAAACTTTCAACGTCTCGTACTATTTCATTGACAGGATCTGTAACCGGATCAGGAAATTTTGATGGATCGGGAAATCTTACTATATCTACGGCAACAAGTCATACACATAACTCTGTAGCAGACATCAATAGTGGAGCGACTACCACATTTGCTTACTCAAAAGCAGGCATGGGATATGGAGATTTCACATGGCTCGCAGCATGGAACGGGAGTGAATTAAGAGCCGTAAATAAATCATTATTTGCAACTGCCGGTCATACTCATTCCTATCTTCCGCTTTCAGGAGGCACGATGGGAGGAACGGCATTTATCACATGGGCTGATTCTGGGAATTGGAGTAATAGTAATAAAAATGTTACATTTCCTGTAAATCGTGGCGGTCTACAATGGAATGGGCAAAGCGATTATGTGAAATTGTTTACTCAAGAAACAGGCCAGGATAATCTTGAATTAGTATTGCAATTTGGAGATGATAACTCAAATGGATTAAGTATCAGAAATAATGTCGGAAGTGAAACTGCGAGAATTACTGCTAGTGGTGGATTCACAGGAACATTTTATGGTAATCTTTCCGGAAAAGCTTCCACAGCAGGAACTGCAGATGTGGCAAATTCGGTAGCATGGAGCAATGTATCTGGAAAACCTGGCACATTTACTCCAAGCAGTCATACTCATGCAAATATTGTATCAAGAGGTCGTAAAAACCCATGTGCGAGTGGAACTACGGGAAACAATGCAGACGTAGAAGTAAATGTGACAGGTTTATCTTTAACTGAAGCATATAGTGCAAGTACACCGACCAGTTTTGGAAATATAATCAATGTAATAGGCGCAAATTCCAGAGGCGCTGGTCAACTATTTTTGGGATGGAGTGGAGCTGACAGCGTTACTGAACATTTATATTATAGAAGTCATAGAGATATGAATACAGGCGGATGGGGACCATGGAGAACAGTTGCATTTACTACCGACAACGTAGCTTCTGCTAATACTCTTACATCTAATGCCGGATCTGCAACTCAACCTATTTACTTCTCAGGCGGAAAACCTGTAGCATGTTCGTATAGTCTTAGTAAGTCTGTCCCATCTAATGCAGTCTTTACTGATACAAATACCTGGAGAGGATGTCAAAATAATCTTACTTCTACTGCTACCGACCAAAGTTTGTCAGCAGCACAAGGTAAATGGCTAAATGAAAATAAACTTAATGCAATAAATACTAATGGCTATTGGGGTATGGCGACACCAAGTGGAAATAGTGGCGATTGGATTAGAACTACTTCTGCGGGTATTATACCATATCAACCTGGAGGTATAAACTCATCCCATTGTGGTCTTGGTACTAGCAGCTGGTATTTTAATTATGCTTATATCACAACTGTATATGGCAATTTATCGGGTAATGCAAGCACGGCAAGTAAATTGGCTACTGCAAGAAATATTGCTTTAGGAGGTCTTTCTAGTGGATCTGCTAACTTTGATGGGTCTGGAAATGTTACTATTAATGACTGGGGATATGGAGTAACTAAATATGTTACACGAGATTCTGCCTCTGCTCCTTATTATAGAATTGCATATTGTGAAGTAAAAGGAAGTTATATAGATAAAAGCGTAATCTTTACAATTGATAGCGGTTGTAATGGTGGAGGATTCGGCATTGTCAAAGTGTGCCTCAGAGCAAATAATACAACTACTGCTGGTCAAACTTATTGTGAAGTATCATGGTTAGTAAGACAAGGATTTTCTGCAGATCAATTATTAGTAAAGGTAAATTCTCCTGCTGGAACGTCTACTGTACAATATGCAGATTTATATTTTAAAGCTACGGGTACTTATAATGGAATTACAGTTAAAAGTTTATCTTCCACATCTCAACGCGATACTGTAGAACGTGCATGGACTTTTACAAATCCCGGTTCAGAAAGTTGCCGAGCGCAACCAAATATCCGTACTTATACAGCAACTTATACAGGTTGCGACGCTGGTACTGCATCATACGCTAATAGCGCGGGAAATGCAACTCAATGGAATGGTAGAACATTAGATATTGGCACAGAAGCAGGAAGCGATGCAGGTTGGTTATTAATAGACAACGGTGGAATTGTAAGACATAGATCTGCTTCATATTTTGCTACCGCAGGACACACTCATAATTATTTGCCATTATCTGGTGGTACAATGACAGGAAATATTAATTATACAACACACGGCAATTCATATATTGGAAATGGGCAACAAGATAATGCCGAAGGACCAGGAGGAAAATTAAATAACCTTGTTATTGGTTCTTGGTGGGGTGTTTCATTTACAACATCATGCTCTGGTCAAACTTATAGTGGAAAAACTGCAGTTGGTATTGACTGTAGAGAAGGTATTATAAAAGCAGCAAGAGTTAATGCAAATTCATTTAATGGTTATACGATTAATGCATCTGTTCCTTCAGGAGCAAAATTTACAGATACTAATACATGGCGAGGTATCCAAAACAACTTATCAAGTGATAGTACAACTGATTCTCTATCTGCCGCTCAAGGTAAAAGATTAAAAAACCTCATTGATGAAAAAACTGATATACATAATCTAAATTATGGTATTAAATTTTCATCCAGTAGTATGGATAGTAATGGTTCACAAAATACATTATATCCTGCAAAATATGAAAACGGAGCATACTCTAAAACTACAGGTGTAAGTACTTATGCAAATCGAAATAACACAATACACATTGGTACACCAGCAAACATGTTTGGAGATATCTGTTTGGCAGGAGGAATTACCTCACTCGGTGTATATAATGTTACAACTACAACTAACCTCCCAGTTTCTGTAACAAGTCAAGGCTATATTAGAAGATATAAATCTGGATCATCATTAATGATTAAAAATCATATCTACAAAATTGGATATGACGAAGCAAAAGAATTGCTTAATACAAATGTATATTCTTTCCGGTACAACGATGATGGCCAGCCTGCAAACGGAAAAGAACATGCCGCTGTTAATCGTTACGGTTTCGTACTTGAAGATATGGAAAAGACATTCCCGATGGCTGTTGAATATGATGAAGACGGATTACCGGCTGCATGGTGTGTCCAAATTATAGTTCCTACTATACTTGAAATAGTTAAACATCAACAAGCTGAAATCTCCTCCCTTAAAGCCGAGAATGAAGAATTAAAAGAAAAGATATCTGAGATTGATAATCTTAAAAAGAGTCTTGACGAATTAAGAGTGTTAATAACAAATAAATAAGTCATTTAAAAGAAGGGGTTTATACTCCTTCTTTTATTTTATATAAGTTTTAGATTAAAAAGGAGGCTGATATCCAATGAGCGAAATTAAAGGAATTGATGTTTCTGCAAATCAAGGAAATATAAATTGGAAAACTGTAGCTAATTATGGAATGGGTTTTGCTATCCTCAGAATTACAGAAAAAGGGAACGTGATCGATCCGACTTTTGAAAGAAATTATAAAGGATGCATTGAAAACAAGATTCCAGTAGGAGTTTATAAATATAGTTATGCTACTTCTATCGAGCAGATTAAAACAGAAGCAAGTATAGTTATAAAAACTCTTAATAAAAGAAAGCTTGATTATCCTGTTTTTCTTGACATCGAAGATAAATGTCAACGAAACATTTCTAAAAATATAATGATGCAAATGATTAATGCATTTAGAGCAATTATTGTTAAAGCAGGATATAAATTTGGAATTTATTGCGGCGAAAGTTGGTATAACACTTATCTTCCTGATGGTGCGAAAAAGTACGACTGCTGGATTGCACATTACCCAGACCCTGATGATGGAACAATGCAGATAAGGGTAAAACCAGGAACGGGAATTGGATGGCAATATTCAAGCAAAGCTACTATTCCTGGCATCCCTACAAAAGTAGATCGTAGTGTCTTTTATAAAAACTACTCTTCTATAAATAATACAAATAATTCTACTACAAACAAACAGGAAGGAGGAAATAAATTGACAAAAGAACAAGTAATTAATGCATTGATTGCAGTTGCTAAAAATGAGATTGGCTATCTCGAAAAGGCAACGAATGCTCAATTAGATAGTAAGACAGCAAATGCAGGCTATAACAACTATACAAAATATTGGAGAGATGTTTATCCTGCTTATCAAGGACAGCCTTGGTGTGCATGTCAAATCAGTTGGGATATGATGACAGCATTTGGATTAGAAACTGCGAAGAAACTTTTAAGACACTGGCCATATGTTTATTGTCCAGCTATGCGTAATTATTTTACATTATATGCTAATCCTCAAGTTGGAGATATTGTTATATTTTGGAGCAGTAAAAAAAAAGAATTTGTCCATACTGGATTGGTTATTAAAGTTCAAGGTGATCAATTCTGGACGATTGAAGGTAATACATCTGGTGCTTCTGGAATTGTAGCAAATGGCGGAGGCGTATGTCAGAAAAGTTATTATAATTCACAACTTCCAAGAACAAAATTCTGTCGTCCTGATTATTCTATCGTAACATCTATTAAATCTGATTCTTCTACAAATACTTCCACAACTACTACAACTAAAAACTGGATTGAGTATGGTGATAGAGGGGAAAATGTTAAGACTCTTCAAACAAAACTCAACAAAGTTGGATATAATCTTGAAGTCGATGGCATCTGCGGCAATGCAACTGTAGCTGCAATTAAGGACTTCCAGACGAAATACAATCTTGCTGTCGATGGTCAGGCAGGTAAGAATACTATTACTAAGCTCGATTCTGTAATTGCCGCAAAGGAGAATAAGAACTTTAAAGCATTTGTCGGTGCATGTACAACAGATTCTACACCTGTATATCAGAAAGCAACTGGTGCTACTGCTCTTGCTACATATCCAATGCTTAATAGAGGAAATCTTGTTGATGTTGTTGGAGTATCTGGATCACGGTATAAAATCAAAATCGCAAATGCTTACACAGGATATATTGACAAGAATAAAATAACAACTCCTGATAAATTAACTACTAAATATCCTCATGGAGTATGTACAGGTAATGATGTTGCAGTACGTAAAGGTGCCGGAAAGTCTTATGATAAAATTTCAGGATATCCAACTTTAAATAAAGATAACGAAGTAGATATTCTCGGAAGTAAAAAAGATAGTTCCGGTAATGTATGGAAAAAGGTTCGTATTGCCGGGAAACATATTGGTTATGTATTTGGAAAATATATCAAACAAGATTAAAAGAAAGGACTGAAATATTATGGATGCAATTGATGCAATAAAAAATATTCATGACATTGGTGAACTTAATGTATTTATAAGTATTGTTTCAGTCGTAGCTCTTATTGTTCTCGTAATTACAGGAATACAAAAATTTATGGATGTGTTAGGCATAGAAACAAAAGGGAGTTTAAGAAGAAAAGCCCAAGAAAAACGTATTGCAGAATTAGAAAACAAAATTATGCTTCAGGAATCTGAGATAAAAAAATATAATCAAAAGTTATATGATAAACAAAAAACTTATCATGAACAATCTATACAGATTCGAAGTAATCTTGAACAAAATCAAGATCTTCTTAGTAAACAAATTACTGATTTTTCTAACATGATGAAGGACTACATAAATGTCCAAAATGCACGTACAATCGTTTCATTTCGCAGCTCTCTGTGGCGTATGCACAGAGACTTTACAAACCAAGGTTATATTACAGCAGATGGTTTAAAAACATTTTTGGAAATGGGAAAACTCTATGAAGATGCTGGAGGAGATGACATCTATCATTCCAAGCTTTTGCCTGAAATAACTGCGCTCGAAATTAAATATTCAAAAGATGACATTATTGATAAAATTTAAAGAAAGAAGGAATTTATATGAGAAATATTAACTGGTTAGTTCGTATTAAAAATAAATCATTTTGGATTGCTTTAATTCCGGCAGTCCTTTTATTAATTCAGGTTGTT
>OFRZ01001469.1_pt1 | contig 14622 bp, 12 predicted proteins | sample 1543181 | NCBI WGS metagenome assembly OFRZ01 (sample SAMN04209245, study PRJEB22552) | human gut metagenome | biome: gut; material: feces | host: Homo sapiens | place: USA: Oklahoma | reverse complement strand
ATTATGATTTTTTTGGCTGCGTGTTCTAATCAAAATACCTCATCTACACCGACAAGCAATGAGAACAATACGCAATCTAATAGTGTTACAAAATTGGACGAGGGTGTTTGGCCTGAGAATGAGTACACAGAGGGGCTTCCTGTTGCGCCTGGTACGGTTGCATGGGCTACACTTGATACAGAACATGAGAATTGTAATATCAACCTTACCGGTATTAGCGAAAACGACTATAACGAGTATATGGAGCTTTTGAACCAAGAAGGCTTTTCCGTAATTGAAAATGTGTCAGAGGAAATCGAGGGAGAAAACTATGTTTCTATCGGGACACTTTTATCAAACGACGAAAAGTGGTTAAGTATCAGCTACATACCCAATAGTCTAACTATCTACATTTCCTTTGACAATAACTGAAAGAGATCACGGAATAGCAAAGCCAGCCGAGCCAGTCAACGGTCAAGATGAACGGCGCAAGCGCCGCCGTTGACAGCCCCGCCCGCCTTTGCAGATAGGCAATCAAGGGGCGACAGCAAGGAGTGCTGCCGCCCACAGTATTATCAGAGAGGGAGAATTCTATGAGAAATCGGATTGTAAAAGTGACAGAAGTTGTAGTCAGAAGCGCTTTTTACATCATCTCAAACTATGTATTTGTTAGCATGGGACTATCATTTCATACTCAATGGATTTCAATTCTATTTTTGCTTTCAATGGTATGGTCTACTATTGATTACGGAAAGTCCATAAATGAAATAATCGAAAAAAAGGTAATTGCTGAAATACTATGTATATGTTGCATTGCACTGAGTATAGCGATGGCATATTTTGTGGGATATATTCAAGGAGCATTCGTTTCCCTCTGAAAATACAGGGCCACAACTTTCCGCTTAATATATCAGTATGGAACAAGTTATCAAAAAGTCATGAATGCTCGTAGCTCACCGGCCCGGCCAGCAAAAGCAGTAAATCTGAAATTGATTTACTGCTTTTTTGCTCAATAGACTCTTAAATCATCTGAAAATATTTCAACGCATCCCTGATCGCCGCTTCCTTCTCCGGCGGACATTTTGGCACTTTGGCATCTTCCTTCTTTGACAGGTTATAATTTTGCCCCACATCCAGCCCGCACTTGCGCTTTATCTGTGAGATGTACAGGGAAGATACCTTCAAACTGGTATGCTCCAACACATACGCCTTGATCTGCTCATAAGTCGCGCCCTTCTGGAAGCCGGACATATCCATATCTTCCAGCGAGAACTCCACCCGCACCTTCTTTGAGTCGATTTCTCCCTTGGAAAGCAAAACAACCGTCTCGACATGAACCGTCTCGCAGAATTGATCCACCGCCGTCATCTTCTCCACGCGATATCCTGCCAGCTGCATCATCTCCAAATCTCTTGCCAGGCTTGTCATCTTACAGGAAATATATACAATCTTATCCACCCCATAATTCAAGATCTTCGGGAGTGCCTTCGGATGAATTCCGTCTCTCGGCGGATCCAGTACGATCACATCCGGCTTCTCTTCAATCTCATCAAGTACCTTAAACACATCTCCGGCAATAAATCTGCAGTTGGAAAGTCCGTTTCGGACAGCATTTTCTTTTGCTGCCTCGACTGCTTCTTCAATAATCTCGACACCGATCACTTTCTTCGCAACCGGAGCAAGCACCTGACCGATTGTTCCTGTTCCGCTGAACAGATCGAATACAACCTGATTATCAATATCTCCAATGTATTCTCTTACAGTCTCGTACAGCACTTCTGCACCTTTTGAGTTTGGCTGGAAGAAGGAAAATGGTGTAATCTTGAATTCCAGTCCGAGAAGCTTCTCATAAAAGAAGTCCTGTCCATAAAGAATTCTTGTCTCATCACTCTTCACGACATCAGACAGGGAGTCATTCAATATATGAAGGATTCCAACAATCTTTCCTTCTAATTCTAATGCCAGAAGTTCTTCTACTAATGGAGTTAAGTCATATTCTTCCTGCGTTGTCGTTACAAGATTCACAAGAATCTCGCCTGTTGTATCGCCTCGTCTTAAAAGAAGATGGCGGAGATAACCGACATGCTGCATTTTCTTGTAATAACTTACATTTCTTTCTTTGAAATAATTCAGCACACAAAGGAGAATCTTATCCATATCTTCATGGACAAGCTGACAGTCTCCTGCTGTCAGTACATCATAAGTACTTCCTTTTTTATGAAGACCGAGAGATAACGGACCGTCTTTGAATTCATCTCCAAAAGAAAATTCCATTTTATTACGATAATGGAATTCCTTCGGACTGTGCTTCACACCTTCAAAAACATATTCACCTTTTACTACCGGATCCATGATTCTGCGGATCTGTCCTTCTTTCATCTTCACCTGCTCTTCATATGGCATTGTCTGATACATACAGCCGCCACAGGCAGGAAAGATACTACAGACCGGCTCTCTTGTCTCTAATGGAGATTTCTCCAACACTTCAAGAAGTCTTCCTTCTGCATTTCCTCTTTTAAATTTATTTATCATAAAACGGATCTTCTGTCCCGGAATCCCATTTTTCACAGTAACATACTGTTCTTCCTCCGGAACAAATACAATCCCCTTGTTTGGGAAATCTACACGTTCAATAATACCCTCGTAGATCTGACCTTTTTTCATCCTAATCTCCTATCAATTCTAATCTATTTTAACAGAAAAACAGACAGGATGGTTTCTTCTCTCACCCTGTCTGCACTTTTGCAATTCACTCAAGAATTATACCTGATCATCCTCGCTGAAGTAATCATCAAAATCGTCATCAAAATCATCTTCAAAATCATCAAGATAATCCGGTGATACAAAACGATATACTGCATAAGCGATTGCAGCTACTGCTGCTACTGCTCCGATGATAGCCAGTGTCCAGATTACTGTGTTCTTCTGCTTCTCAGCCTCATTCTTATGAAGAATCTCGTTCAATCTTGTTTCTGCAATGATATCTTCTATTCTCTTGTTCATATTAACACGTCCTTTCTTCACCTTTTGCGGTGACAGATAATCTGTGTTTATTATAACACCTGACGATTCATATTACTACTGATTTATCATTTTTTTATAACTTTCTCATACCTTTACAAGCTTGGCAAATTTTGCAAACATCTTGCGTGTTCCGACACTGTCAAATTCAATCGTAACCTCGTGATCTCGTCCACCTTCTTTGATATCCGTTACTGTTCCTTCCCCAAACTTCACATGACGTACCCGGTCTCCGACCTCATAACCAAGTGGACCATTCCCACCTGCTGCCAGCTGACTGCCTTTCTGCAAGGATGCCAGTGCCTGACTTCCTGTAAGCGGCTTACCCGCCCCCTGATTCTTTGCAGGTGTCATTCCGCAAAGTGCTCCTGCGAATGCCTGTGCCCGAAATGCTTCTCTGGCACGTGCATATGTATTCTGCTGTGCTGGCATCTCCGTCTCCTGGGTAAACTTCTTGTTTCCTGTATCAAGCAGTTCCCTTGGAATCTCTTTCACAAATCGTGACATCGGATTGTACTGTGTCTCACCGTGCACCATTCTTCTGCGCGCACTTGTCAAAGTCAGTTCCTGCTCTGCCCTTGTGATTCCAACATAACAAAGTCTCCGCTCTTCTTCCAGTTCTTCTCTGTCTCCTGCATTAATACTCATATATCCCGGGAAAAGTCCATCTTCCATCCCTGCAAGATAAACACGTGGAAATTCAAGTCCCTTTGCGCTATGTAAAGTCATCAGAACAACATATTCCTGGTCTTCATCCAGACTGTCAATATCCGCAACCAAAGCAACTTCTTCAAGGAATCCGCTCAATGTTGCCTTTTCATCTTTATCCTGACAACTTTCCTCATAAGTTGCCGCTTTACTGATCAGCTCGTCTATATTCTCTTTTCTTGTTTTCGCCTCTTCTTTATCTTCATTTTCAAGGCTTTCTATATATCCTGTCTTCTCAATCACTTCCTGTAAAAGATCTGTGATGTTCATCTCTTCTGCCAACGTCTTAAAATACTCGATCAATGCCGCAAAAGAGTCCAGTTTTGTTGCACTTCTTCCCACTCCTGCGATCAGCTCCGGTGCCAGTAATGCCTCATAAAAACCAATTCCACGTTCTGTTGCAGACTCCTGAATCCGGTTAATTGTTGTAAGACCGATTCCTCTCTTTGGGACATTAATGATTCTTCTAACCGCAACATCATCACGTCCATTGTCGATTGTCTTGAGATAAGCAAGAAGATCCTTAATCTCTCTTCTCGCATAGAAATTTACACCACCGACAATCTTATAAGGAATATTCATGGCAATAAATTTCTCTTCCAGCAGACGGGATTGTGCATTCGTACGATAAAGAACTGCACTGTCATTATAGGAACCTCCCTGTCTGACAGCATTTTTGATATCTTCGCCTATGAAATCCGCCTCATCAAATGCAGTATCAAACTGACGCAGACGGATCAGTTCACCTTCTCCGTTCTCCGTCCAAAGTGATTTCTCCTTTCTTCCGCGGTTATTCGCGATCACACTGTTCGCTGCATTCAGAATATTCCCTGTAGATCTGTAGTTCTGCTCCAGTTTGATCACCTTTGCATCCGGAAATTCATGCTCAAAGTCAAGAATATTCCGGATATTCGCTCCACGGAACTTGTAGATTGACTGGTCATCATCTCCAACGACACAAAGATTCTTATATTTTCCTGCAAGAAGGCTTACCAGCTGAAACTGGACTGTATTTGTATCCTGATATTCATCTACCATAATATAGCGGAATCTTTCCTGATAACTCTCAAGCACATCCGGCTGTGTCTGCAAAAGCTGTACTGTCTTTACAAGCAGATCATCAAAATCCAGTGCATTATTCGCTCTCATCTGCGTCTCATACTCACGGTAAACCTTAGCAATCTTCATCTTTGCAAAGTCTCCTCCGGCATTCAGTTCAAATTCATCCGGAAGGATCATCTCATTCTTGGCAGATGAAATTGCTGAAAGCAGACTTCTTTCTTTAAACACTTTCGTATCCACATCTACTTTCCGACAGACTTCCTTAATTAGTGTCTTCTGATCATCTGTATCATATATAGTAAAATGATTCTCATACCCTAATCTGTCAATAAACCTTCTCAAAATACGCACGCACGCAGAGTGAAATGTACTCACCCATACACTTTCCGCTCCAAAACCGACAAGGTTATCCACACGCTGGCGCATCTCTTCTGCCGCTTTGTTCGTAAATGTGATTGCAAGGATATTCCATGGGTTCACGCCACGTTCTCCGATCAGATATGCGATCCTGTGCGTCAGAACTCTTGTTTTTCCTGAACCGGCTCCGGCAAGAATCAGAAGAGGGCCGTCCGTGTGGTAAACAGCCTCTCTCTGCGGTTCATTTAATTTATCATAAATGCTCATCTTTCCACTCCTTTAAAGTTATAAAGATATCTGTAAATGTATTCCCATTATCAAACACACGTTCCTGTTTGTCAACTACATTTTCCGGCCTTCTTATCTTTTGCTTGCTATCTAGTTTTAAATACTATATAATAAATGTATCGAGGTGATAACATGAATATAGACACAAGTAATCTGTTAAACAGCATTTTAGAAGAACTTTCTTCTTTAAGTTATGTGCATCCCGGCGATGTTCCGAATATTAATCTTTACATGGATCAAGTAACTACTTTTATGGATGAGCAGCTGGCTTCGACCAAACGTTACCCTGATGATAAGATCCTAACAAAGACCATGATCAATAATTATACGAAGAACAATCTTCTTCCACCCCCGGTGAAGAAGAAGTATTCCAGAGAGCACCTGCTCCTTCTGGTCTTCATTTATTATTTTAAAAATATCCTTTCAATCAAAGATATTGAGACAGTTCTTGCACCGCTCACAGAGAAATATTTTCCGGATGGAAGCTCTTTTGAATTAGCGGATATTTACAAAGAAGTCTGCAAGATTGAAAAAGAACAGCTGGATTCCATCAAAGAGAATGTAACTGCTACTTATGAGAAATCTGCTGAGACTTTCACTCATCTTACTGATGGCGAAGATAAGGAGATCTTACAGCAGTTTGCATTTATATGCAGCTTGAGTTTTGATGTATATATCAAGAAAATGATCATTGAACGGATCATTGATGACCTCTCTTCCAAGTCTTCAAAAAACGAAGAGAAAAAGAAAGGGAAATAAACATTTCTGTTTAAAACGAGATACAGCCTGCGAAAGACTTTATCAGGATCTTCCGCAAGCTGTATCTTTTGATTGATAAAAGGTATTTTATTGTAAGCTTAATTCTTAAGTGTTATTCTTCCGTTCCATTCTCTTCCTCAGCAAGCCCTACACGTTTGAAAACCATATCATATCCGTCATTCCCATAATTAAGAGAACGGTTCACACGACTGATTGTCGCAGTGGATGCTCCTGTCTTCTCCGCGATCTCCAAATATGTCTTCTGTTCACGGAGCATTCTTGCCACTTCAAATCTCTGTGACAATGAAAGCAGCTCATTGATCGTACAGATGTCTTCAAAAAATGTATAACACTCTTCTTTATTCTCAAGGCTTAAGATTGCCTGAAACAGATAATCTACTGCCTCGGTTCTGATCTTCTTACTCATACGAAACAATCTCCTTCTCAACCGGCTAATTATATGATGGCTTACGGCATACCATAAACCATAACAATACCTTTTGCCTTCTCAGGCCACTTTTTGATTTTAACACATTAAATTTTTAAAGTCCACCATTTCTTATGAATTTAAACTAAATTCTTGCACAATTTTGATTTTTTTCTAAAACATTTTATGTAAAACACACTTTTTTCGTTGTTCTTCCTCTTTTAAGATGCTATAATAAGTCTGTTATAAATATTTTGATACAAAAGAGAGGAGTACATGATTAATATGAAGTGCCCAATATGTGGAAAAGACCTGGATTTGCAGAATAAGCAGATTGGCACCAGCGAAAACGGGGATCCAATCTTTAATGAATATGCAATCTGCCATAGCTGTAAAAAGCAATGGAACCTTGATAAACAACGTGCAAAGAAGATCGCTGCCAAGAAAGCCGCAGAAGAGAAAGCAAAAGCTGAAGCTGCCGCCCGTGCTGCTGAAGAAAAAGCGAAAGCTGAAGCTGCCGCCCGCGCTGCTGAAGAAAAAGCGAAAGCTGATGCCGCCGCCCGTGCCGCTGAAGAGAAACGAGCTGCCCGCAGAGAAGCAAAAGCCCGCGCCCGCAAAGAAGCGATTGCCCGCCTTGCTGCTGACAAAGGGATTTCAGAAGAAGAAGCTGAACGTATTCTTAAGGAGAGAGCCAGAGCCCGCAAAGCCGCTGCACAGAAAGCTGCCACTGATAATTCCGAAGAGCAGAAATATGGGAACATTCCAGCGGAAGAAATCCGTGATAAGCGTGAAAAAGCAGTTCGCAAGGGATACGAAGATATGCTTGCAACTGACCCTGACAGTAAAGCCGCCAAGAAGAAAAAGAAAGAGGAAGCCGAAACTGCGAAAGCAAAAGAAGATGTAAAATCCAGAAAAATGGATGACTATGATGATGAAGATGATGATGAATATGAATATGTAGACGAATATCCACGTTTCAGACCTGGACGCATCATCCTTGGAATCATTTCCCTGCTTACATTTGGTTTCTGTATTTATAAAGGTTTCGTAACAGGACTCAGCACATCAGGAGCTGACGTGACTTCTGCCTCTGGCATGAATTATGTCATTGTTGCTCTTTGTATGCTTGTCACTGCACTGTTATACTTCATCATGAATAACCGTGATACACTTTTTGCATTCCTTATCCCGATGATTCTCTATATCGGTTGTGCTGTTTTTGCTTTCCTGAAACATGGAGATGAATTCGAGCTTCTGATTTTAGCCGGTGTAAGTGGTGTACTTGCTGTTATTTCACTGATTCTCGCAATTGCTTCCCACGGTGGAGATGATTACGATGATGAAGATGATTACGACGATCCATTTGAAGAAGAACACGATAATTAAAATCGCGTTGTAAATCTTTTTGGTTTCTAAGAACAATTTATATAAGATAATTACAAGGGAGTATCATTTTGCGGTACTTCCCTTTTTTTGTCCTGATATGCATTTTTTATATCATATATCTAAAATATTTTTAGGTGTCAAAAACTTTTTTAGAATAGTTGTTGCTTTTTGTTGAATATGTGATAAAATATAACCATAGGTATCTTTATATAATTAAAAATACACAACAAACACATACTCCTCAAAGATTTTTCTTTGGGGATTTTGTTACAAAGAAAGGAGTAACTGACATGGCATCATTTATAGTAAATGGTCAGGAAGTCTCACCTTCAAAGAATCAGAAACTGTTACGGTTCCTGCGTGATGAACTGCACATTACCTCTGCAAAGGATGGTTGCAGCGAAGGCGCTTGTGGAGCCTGTACTGTTATCATTGATGGACAGACTTGCAAATCCTGCGTACCTGACACAGATTCATTGGCCGGAAAGAATGTCATCACAGTCGAGGGGCTTTCTGATTGGGAACAGAAAGTTTACACTTATGCTTACGGGAAGGCAGGCGCTGTACAGTGCGGATTCTGTATTCCTGGTATGGTTATGTGCACAAAAGCACTTTTGGATGTAAATCCGGAACCAACCGATGATGAGATTCGCTATGCGCTGCGCAACAACTATTGCCGCTGTACAGGATATGTTAAGATCATGGACGCGGTACGTCTGGCAGCTAAGATTCTGAAAGAAGGAGTTTTACCAGATGACGGAGATCCTAGCTGGACTCTTGGTTCCCGTGTTTCTCGTATAGATGTTGAAGAAAAAGTGCTTGGGACAGGTAAATATCCGGATGACTATTATCCGGAAGGAATGCTCTATGGCGCTGCTCTTCGTAGTAAATATCCACGAGCTCGTGTACTTTCTATTGATACCTCTGCTGCCGAGGCTCTGCCTGGCGTAGAAGCGGTTGTAACAGCCGATGATATTCCTGGGGAGAATAAGATCGGACACTTAAAACATGATCAGTATTCACTGATTCCGGTTGGTGGACTGACACATTATCTCGGAGATGCAATTGCCCTTGTAGCTGCAACTGACATGGCAACTGTAGAAAAAGCAAAGAAACTTATTAAAGTTGAATATGAAGTACTTCCTCATGTGCATACAGTGGAAGATGCTGCTGCTCCGGATGCACCTCTTGTTTATGATGAAGAAGAGACTAACGTATGTGCTTATAAGCACATCAGCCGCGGAAATGCGGAAGAAGCAATCAAGAATTCCAAGTACGTGATCTCACATCACTTTGAGACACCTTGGACTGAGCATGCTTTCCTTGAACCGGAATGTGCTGTTTCTTTCTATGATGAAGACGGTGACATTTTCGTATATTCAACAGACCAGTCCGCTCACCAGACACTACACGAAGTTACACTTATGCTTGGAACAGATAAAGTAAAGGTTCAGAACGCATTAGTCGGCGGTGGTTTCGGTGGTAAAGAGGACATGACTGTTCAGCATTTAAGCGCATTGCTTACTTACGTAACAAAGAAACCGATCAAGATGAAATTATCCAGAGCGGAATCCTTGCTTGTTCATCCGAAACGTCACCCATTCTACATGGATATGACAATGGGATGCGATGAGAATGGAGTGATCCAGGGTGTAAAAGCGATTGTTAAATCTGACACAGGTGCATTCGCTTCTCTTGGCGGCCCGGTTCTTGAACGTGCATGTACACATGCAGCAGGACCTTATCATTATGAAAACTTTGAAATTGAAGGAACTGCCTACTATACAAATAACCCACCTGCCGGAGCATTCCGCGGATTTGGTGTTACACAGACTTGTTTCGCAACAGAGACACTTCTGAACATGATGGCTGACAAGGTAGGCATTACGCCTTGGGAGATTCATTACCGCAATGCGATCCGCCCAGGCGAAGTACTTCCGAACGGACAGATTGTAGATAACTCTACAGGTCTTGTAGAGACACTGGAAGCTGTCAAAGAAGAGTATGATGCTGCACTTGCGGCCGGTAAGGCTGTTGGCCTTGGTTGTGCTATGAAGAATGCCGGCGTTGGTGTTGGTATCCCGGATACAGGACGTGTAAAATTAATTGTTGAAGAAGATGAAAAACTTCACATCTTCACTGGTGCTTCCTGTATCGGTCAGGGACTTGGTACTGTACTTGTGCAGATGATCGTTACAAATACAGATCTTTCCCATGATGATATCGTCTATGAGCGAAGCAACACATGGATTTCACCTGATTCCGGTACAACTTCCGGTTCTCGTCAGACACTTGTAACTGGTGAAGCATGCCGCAGAGCATGTGAAAAATTCATGGAAGCGAAAAACAGCGGTAAGTCCATGAAAGATATGATTGGAGAAACTTTCTACGGAGAGTATCTCGCTAAGACTCATCCACTTGGTGCAGATGTGCCTAATCCGATATCTCACGTTGCTTATGGATATGCAACTCAGGTCTGCATCCTTGATCCTAAGACAGGTAAGATTGAGAAAATGATTGCCGCACACGATGTTGGTAAAGCTGTCAACCCACTTTCCTGCGAAGGTCAGATTGAAGGCGGTGTTGTAATGTCTATGGGATTCGCACTCAGAGAGCAGTATCCAATCGATGAAAATTGTAAACCAATTGACAAGTATGGTTCCTTAGGACTTTTCCGTTCTCACGAAGTTCCTGAGATTGAAGCAATCGTTATTGATAAACCTGGTCTGGATGTTGCCTGTGGAGCAATCGGTATCGGAGAAATCACATCCATCCCTACTGCTCCTGCAATCGCGGATGCATATTGCAGATTTGACGGAGAAAGACGCTACAGCCTTCCTCTTTCTAACACACCATACGAAAGGAAGAAATAATCATGGCAATTAAAAAGAGATTTCCTTACCGGGCAGCTCTGGTTGCCTGTAACGGTGGCTGCCGCGCAGCCGGCTCTGAAGACGGTGGATGCAAAGATGGCTGCATCGGATGTGGAGCCTGTATAGAAAAATGTAAATTCGGCGCGATTTCCATGAATGAATATGGCGTTGCCGAAGTAGACGAAGAAAAATGTATTGCCTGTGGACAGTGTGCAAAAGTCTGTCCACAGAACCTGATCAAAATCCATGACTGTGCAAACTACATTGTAGTAAAATGCTCTAACAAAGAAAAAGGAGCTGTTGCACGTAAGCAGTGTGAAGTCAGTTGTATTGGATGCGGTATTTGCGAAAAAACATGTACTGCAGGTGCAATTCATGTAGAAGATAATTGCGCAGTAATCCAGGAAGACATCTGCTTAAGCTGTGGAATGTGCTCTGTAAAATGTCCAAGACATGTAATCCATGATCTCCGCGGAGTATTTACAGCAGTAAGATAATACAAAAGCTATCGACTACGATAACAACACAGATATGTGTTAAGTTATTGTAATCGATAGCTTTTTTATCTACTCATCTTCATCCAGAAACTCGATATCATCATCGTCATCAAGATAATCTAAATCATCCAGATCTTCCAAATCATCTAAGTCATCCAGATTTTCCAGATCATTCAAGTCATCCAGATCTTCATCAAAATCATAATCCTCTGTCGCATCTGCCTCATCAGCAGTTACTTCAATTTCGACGTCTTCCTCCCAATCTTCCTCGTCTACATCAAACTTCTCTTCTTTAAAGTTCTCCACTTCATCCTCTTCCAGATCATCTTCAAGATCATCAAATTCATCCATGCTGACAACTGTTGTGCCCTTGTCTTCTTTCAGGACATTTTCCGGAAGACTCTCTATAATCTCATCCAGCTCATCAAAATCATCCAGATTCTCAACCAGTGCCCTTGCCTTCTCGACTTCATTTTCTGTAGAATGTTCTTCACGGATTTCTGCGGCTTTAAGTAAATTCTTTTTCTTACGTTTTCCGGATTCCAAAAGAAGCTGGATCCAGATACTAAGTGCACCAATTGCAGCACAAAGTGCCACATGGATCATTCCGTTTTTATATGGCTGCAGATAAAAAATACTGCTGCCCGCTGCCATTGCTCCAAACACAGAAGAAGCAGCAATCAGCATAAAGTTATGAAACTTAATAGAAAGCAATGCACACACAAGACCAATACCCGCACAGATTCCATAGATAATAAAATCCTGTGGTTTCATCAAATGTACACTGACAACAAAGACGAGTACCGCTACTGTCACAAATCCACCAATCTGCTTCTTCCATGCACCAAGTACCGCCAATACAAGTCCCACACCTGCTCCTGCCGCCAATGCGATTGTCTGATCTAGACCTGCAATCGCTCCGACCGCAATTCCAGCTGCGCATCCTGCTGACAATCCTGCGATCACAGACCAGAAACGTACCAGTTTCAGCCCCGTCAGACATAACAGTACCGCTCCGGCCGTTATAACGATCAGAGAAATAAATTCCATCTGACTCAAATGATGACTGCTTTCATTAAGTCCAGCCAGAACAACATCCAGGTCAAAATTCAGAATTGTATCAATCATATCATTTATATTCATTATTTACACCTTCGTCCCTTACTATTTATTACTCACTACTGCTCATTTTAGCAATTTTTTTTACTGATTACAAGTGTTCATTTCACCTTTCCATTGACTTCTTATTCTTCTCCACTTAAAATAGAAGAGAAATGCTATTGCTGACCGCATAATACTGTGAACAGCAATAAAATGCTAACATAAAGGAGTTTATTATGGAACAGTTAAGAATACCTGCTGGCTATCATTCCCCTCTTACAATTCGTGAGACAGAAGTAGCCATCAAAGAAGTGAAAGACCACTTCGAGCGTGCTCTTGCAAAGAATCTCCACCTGACACGAGTGTCAGCACCACTGTTTGTCCGTCCGGAATCCGGTCTGAATGATAACTTAAACGGTGTGGAACGTCCGGTTTCCTTTGACATCAAAGAACAGGATGGTTCTGTTGCAGAGATCGTTCATTCTCTTGCAAAATGGAAGAGATATGCATTGAAGAATTATAATTTCCATTCCGGCGAAGGGCTTTACACAGATATGAGTGCGATACGTCGTGATGAAGATACAGACAACATCCATTCTCTGTATGTTGACCAGTGGGACTGGGAAAAAGTAATTTCTAAGGAAGAACGTAACACAGAGACACTTCAGTACACTGTCCGCAAAGTCTACCGGGCTCTGAAAGATACAGAAGAATACATTTCCAGACGTTACAACTATATTGATCCTCTTCTTCCTGATGATATCTTTTTCATCACTACACAGGAGCTGGAAGACCTTTATCCGGATCTTACTACCAAAGAACGTGAAAAAGCGATTGCGAAGGAAAAAGGCGCAGTGTTTATCTCCAAGATTGGTGGAGTACTTGCTTCCGGCGAAAGACATGACGGTCGTGCTCCGGACTATGATGATTGGGAGCTGAACGGTGATATTATCGTTTACTATCCGGTTCTTGACATCGGTCTTGAACTCTCTTCTATGGGAATCCGTGTTGACGAAGACTCATTAAAGGCACAGCTAAAAGAAGCCGGATGTGAAGATCGTGCAGAACTTCCATTCCAGAAGGCACTGCTGAACGGCGAGCTTCCATATACAGTCGGCGGCGGTATTGGACAGTCCCGTATCTGTATGTATTACTTAAGAAAGGCTCATATCGGTGAAGTACAGTCTTCCCTCTGGCCTGAAAATGTAGTTGAAGCTGCTGCTGATGCCGGCATCCACCTTCTCTAAACACAAGACAGACCAGTCAATTATATGATAAAAAGCAGATTCGAATTCTACCGGAGCATCTCTCCTTTGAATTCGAATCTGCTTTTTTCATTCTCCTCTTATTCTACAATCAGCAACTGTTCTTTCTCTTCCTCAGACACCCTGTTCCAAAAAACATTAAAATCATCAAATTCCGGCAAATAGATATCTGCCGTATTCCAGATCTGAGCCAGATTCTTGTCATTTGCCTTATCATAAACTGCTACTGTCTTAAATCCCGCATGCTTTGCCGTTCTCAAAGCCTGGTAAGTATCTTCAAACACCCAGGTCTGTTCCGGCTCCGTATCCAGCTGCAAAAGTGCTGCAAAATAAATATCCGGCTGATCCTTACCGCTTCCGATCTCAGATGCTGTAAAAACTCCTTGAAAATAAGGTAATACCTTCAATCTGCTCAGAGCTGCTTCTGCATTCTTCCGGTCACCGGTTGTTGCGATCACCATAGGAATCTTCCGCTCTCTGAATTCCTCCAGATACTGACGAACCCCTTCTTTCAATGGAACTCGTTTTGCATAATAGTCTTCCACTTCCTTATTCAGTCCCTGTACAACCTCTTCCACTGTCTTCTCCAGGTTATAATGTGAGATCAGATAATCTGCCGCCTCCTCCAGGCTCATCTCAAATAATGTCTCCCCCAGGTTCTTCTCGGCCTCAATTCCCAAATGATCCAGATACAATTCTCCAAGATTCTCCCAGACAGGCATGGAATTGAGAAGGACACCATCTACGTCAAATATTACACCTTTTATCATGTCATTCCTCTTTTCTGCTATGCACTACATTATAATCTCCCTGGAAACGCATGTCAACCGTTACTGTTCACACGATGTGTGACCAGCAACGCATCTCGCCATTTTAAATCGCCTTTGGCGATGGGGCGA
>OFRZ01001456.1_pt1 | contig 14750 bp, 10 predicted proteins | sample 1543181 | NCBI WGS metagenome assembly OFRZ01 (sample SAMN04209245, study PRJEB22552) | human gut metagenome | biome: gut; material: feces | host: Homo sapiens | place: USA: Oklahoma | reverse complement strand
GCTGCTGACGAAGCGATCAACTCTACCTATGCTGAGGCTATGAAGGAGAGCGGACTGGATATCGTTTCCAGACCGGAGATCACAGTAGAGCAGATTGGTAAGGATCAGGCATTCATCTACAGCGCATTAGTTGCTGTTAAGCCGGAAGTTACCTTAGGCGAGTACAAGGGCGTTGAGGTTGAGAAGGCAGACGCTGCTGTAACTGCTGAGGATGTTGAGGCAGAGCTTAAGAGAGTACAGGAGCAGAATGCAAGACTGCTGACTGTTGAGGATCGTCCGGTAGCTGACGGTGACCAGACTGTCATCGACTTTGAGGGCTTTGTAGACGGCAAGGGCTTTGAGGGCGGAAAGGCTGAGGATTATCCTTTAACCATTGGTTCTCATTCCTTCATCGATACCTTTGAGGAGCAGCTTATCGGCAAGAACATCGGTGAGGAGTGCGAAGTAAACGTTACTTTCCCAACTGAGTACCATGCAGCAGAGCTGGCAGGAAAGCCTGCTATGTTCAAGGTAACTGTAAAGGAGATCAAGGTAAAAGAGCTTCCTGCCCTGGATGATGAGTTCGCATCTGAGGTTTCCGAGTTTGATACTCTGGATGAGTACAAGCAGGATATCGAGAAGAAGCTCCAGGAGAGAAAAGAGAAGGCAGCCGCTTCCCAGAATGAAGACCGCGTAGTTGCAAAGGTAGTTGAGAATGCCTCCATGGAGATTCCGGAGAAGATGATCGACGCTCAGGTTGACAACATGCTTCGGGAAACTGCACAGCGTATGCAGAGCCAGGGTCTGTCCATGGATCTGTACATGAAGTACACAGGCATGACTGCAGATCAGATGAAGGATCAGATGCGTCCTGAGGCTGTAAAGCGCATCCAGACCAGACTGGTTCTTGAGGCAGTTGTAAAGGCTGAGAACATCGAGACTTCTGAGGAGAAGTTAGATGAGGAGATCGCAAAGATGGCTGAGGCCTACAAGATGGAGGCTGACAAACTTAAGAGCTACATGACGGACAGCGATAAGGACCAGATGAAGCAGGACCTTGCAGTTCAGGCAGCAGTTGATCTGTTAGTATCCGAGGCTAAGCTGGTTTAATCCACACAGGATGGCAGGGGGATCCCTTCTTTCGTGTGTCTGAAAGGCGCAGGAAAGGGAGGATCTCCCTGGTTTCATTTTGAAAATAAGTGTTTTATTATACAGAATTACAGGAGGATGGTTACATGAGTTTAGTACCCTATGTCATTGAACAGACCAGCAGGGGAGAGCGTTCCTACGATATCTACTCCAGGCTGTTAAAGGAGCGTATCATATTCCTGGGCGAAGAGGTAAATGATACTTCCGCAAGCATTATTGTGGCTCAGCTTCTGTTTCTGGAGGCGGAGGATCCTTCCAAGGATATCCACCTTTATATCAACAGCCCCGGCGGTTCCGTATCCGCAGGCTTTGCTATTTATGACACCATGAAATACATCAAATGCGATGTGTCTACGATCTGCATCGGCATGGCAGCCAGCATGGGTGCATTCCTTCTTGCAGGAGGAACAAAGGGCAAGCGCTTTGCTCTTCCCAATTCCGAGATCATGATCCATCAGCCCTCCGGCGGAGCCAGAGGCCAGGCGACAGAGATCAAGATTGTAGCTGAAAACATTTTAAAGACCAAGAAAAAATTAAATGAGATCCTGGCAGCCAATACAGGCAGATCCATTGAGGAGATCGAGCGGGATACGGAGCGCGACAACTATATGTCTGCTGAGGAAGCAAAGGCATACGGCCTGATCGATGAGATCCTCACACATCATTGAGAAGAGTTAGGAGATAGGAAAGGGTAGGTATAGTATGCCAGTTAGACCAGATGACACGATCCGCTGTTCCTTCTGCGGAAGGACGCAGGATCAGGTACGCAAGATGATTGCCGGAACGGGCGACAGTAATGTATATATTTGTGACGAGTGTATTGAACTGTGCTCTGAGATTCTGGAGGAGGAGTTAGAGGGAGATGCAGAGGAGGCTTCTGTCTTAAATGATATCCATCTGTTAAAGCCAAAGGAGATCAAGGCATTTCTGGATGAGTATGTGATCGGACAGGAGGCGGCAAAGAAGGTTCTTTCCGTTGCCGTGTACAATCACTACAAGCGCGTCACCTCCTGCAGGCATATGGATGTGGATGTGCAGAAGAGCAATATCCTGATGATCGGCCCCACGGGCTCCGGTAAAACCTATCTTGCACAGACCCTTGCGAAGATTTTGAATGTCCCCTTTGCCATTGCAGATGCTACGGCCCTCACAGAGGCAGGATATGTAGGCGAGGACGTGGAAAATATTCTCTTAAAGCTGATCCAGGCGGCTGATTACGATGTAAACCGTGCGGAGTACGGCATTATTTACATTGATGAGATCGACAAGATCACCAAAAAGGCAGAAAATGTTTCCATTACCCGCGACGTGTCCGGCGAAGGCGTACAGCAGGCGCTTCTTAAAATCTTGGAGGGAACCGTTGCCAGCGTTCCGCCTCAGGGAGGCAGAAAGCATCCTCATCAGGAGCTGATCCAGATCGACACCACCAATATCCTCTTTATCTGCGGCGGCGCCTTTGACGGTCTGGAAAAGATCGTGGAACAGCGCATCAGCGCTGGCTCTATCGGCTTTAATGCTGAGGTGGTAAACCGCAATGAGATGGATATTGATGAGCTTCTGCGCAAGGTAGAGCCTCAGGATCTGACAAAATTCGGCCTGATCCCTGAGTTTATCGGCCGTGTGCCGGTAGAGGTATCTTTAGAGCAGCTGACAAAGGAAGCTATGGTGCGCATCCTGTCTGAGCCGAAGAATGCTCTGACAAAGCAGTACCAGAAGCTGTTCGAACTTGACAATGTAAAGCTTGAGTTTACCAAAGAAGCATTGGAGGAGATTGCCAGACTGGCGGTAGAGCGCAAGATCGGAGCCAGAGGACTGCGTTCCATTTTGGAAAGCGCAATCATGGATCTGATGTATGAGATTCCTTCCGATGATTCCATTGGTATCTGCACCATTACAAAGGCTGTGATCGATAAAACAGGGGAGCCGGAGTTTGTATACAGAGATATGCAGCCGGCAGCCAGAAAGCCTTTATCCGAACGGATCAGAGGAGGAAGAAACGGGGAGATCGCTTAAGGCGTACCGTTGATCGATGAAAATTAGCAAGAACATTTCAGACCGCTGCAAACCAGATTCCTGCATTTGCAGCGGCCTTTTTAAAGATACGAGGTGACAAACAGATGGAAGAACGAGTGATAACCATGCCGGTAGTGGCCTTAAGAGGACTTACCATTCTTCCGGGAATGGTACAGCATTTTGATGTAAACAGGCCCAGGTCCGTAGCGGCGGTGGAAAAGGCCATGATCGGAGATCAGAAGCTGTTTTTAGTCAGCCAGAGGCATCCGGAAATTCCGGATCCTGAGCTTAAGGATTTATACCAGGTAGGTACCATTGGAGTCGTAAAGCAGCTGGTGAAGCTGCCGGGAAAGACAGTGCGGGTGCTGGTAGAAGGGCTTGAGCGTGCGGAGCTTCTTGATTTTGATTCGCAGGAGCCCTGTCTGATCGGAGAGATCAGTTCCATGGAGCCGGAGCAGGAGGATGCAGATGACTTGGCAAAGGAAGCCATGGTGCGGATCATCCGGGAAAAACTGGAGGAGTATGGAACCGTAAACTTAAGGGCAGCCAAGGAAAACCTGCCGTCCCTTCTTCTGATCAACGACCTGTCTGAGCTGTTGGATCAGATTGCGATCCAGCTTCCCTGGGATTATACGGTGCGCCAGAATGTGCTTGAGTGCACCCTGCTTTCCGCCCGCTATGAGACCGTACTTCAGACGCTGCTTACCGAGATGGAGGTTTACCGGATCAAAAAAGATTTTCAGGAAAAGGTAAAGGCAGATATCGATAAGAATCAGAAGGAATACATCCTCAGAGAGCAGATGAAGATCATCCGTCAGGAGCTGGGAGAGGATACTTCCCTGTCAGATGCAGATGATTATCAGGAAAAGGCAGAGAAGTTAGAGGCAGAAAAGGAAGTAAAGGAAAAGCTTTTAAAGGAAATCGGACGCTTCCGCACCATGCCCACGGGAAGCCAGGAGGCAAATGTGCTGCGGACCTATATTGAAACCCTTTTAGAGCTTCCTTGGAAAAAAATGTCAAAAGATAATGATGATATCCTTCATGCCCAGGAAGTGCTTAATGAAGACCATTACGGCCTGGAAAAGGTAAAGGAGCGTATTCTGGAGTATCTGGCTGTGCGCAGCCTTACAAAGAAGGGCACCAGTCCCATTATCTGTCTGGTAGGCCCGCCGGGAACGGGAAAAACATCTATTGCCAGATCCGTAGCCAGAGCGCTGAATAAAAAGTATGTGCGCATCAGTCTGGGTGGCGTCCGGGATGAGGCTGAGATCCGGGGCCATCGGAAAACATATGTTGGCGCTATGCCCGGCCGTCTGGCAGAGGGACTGCGTCAGGCGGGAGTGAGCAATCCGCTGATGCTTCTTGATGAGATTGACAAGGTAAGCAGCGATTATAAGGGCGATACCTCATCGGCTCTTTTAGAGGTCTTAGACGGCGAACAGAATGTGCGGTTCAGGGACCACTACATAGAGGTGCCCATTGATTTATCCCAGGTTCTCTTCATTGCCACGGCCAACACAACCCAGACCATTCCAGGGCCTCTTCTGGACCGTATGGAGGTCATTGAGGTAAACAGCTATACGGAAAATGAGAAGTTCCACATTGCAAAGGATTATCTGGTAGGAAAGCAGAGAGAGAGAAGCGGACTGACAGAGGAGCAGATCGTATTTTCCGATAAGAGCCTGGAAAAGATTATCCACAATTATACCAGAGAGGCCGGAGTGAGAAACTTAGAGCGCCGGATCGGAGACGTGTGCCGCAAGGCCGCCAGAGGGTATCTGGAGGATAAGAAGCACAGCCGTATCCGCATCACGGAAAGCAATCTGGAAAAATATCTGGGAAAGGAAAAGATTACCTTTGAGGATGCAAATGAGGAGGACGAGGTGGGAATCGCACGGGGACTGGCCTGGACCAGCGCCGGAGGCGATACTCTTCAGATCGAAGTCAATGTGATGCCTGGAAAGGGAAATCTTTTAATGACCGGACAGCTGGGAGATGTAATGAAAGAATCCGCTCAGACGGCTCTTACCTATGTGCGTTCTATCTGCCCGGAATACGGGCTGGCAGACGATTATTTTGAAAAACATGACCTGCATATCCATATCCCGGAGGGCGCTGTGCCAAAGGACGGCCCATCAGCAGGCATTACCATGGCGACAGCCATGCTGTCTGCTGTGACAGGAAAGAAGGTTCTTGCAAAGGTAGCCATGACCGGTGAGATTACCTTAAGAGGCCGGGTACTGCCTATCGGAGGCTTAAAAGAAAAGATCCTGGCAGCCAAGATGGCCCATATTAAGAAGGTTCTTGTGCCGGAGAAAAACAGGCCGGATATCGGAGAGCTTTCTAAGGAGATCACAAAAGGACTGGAAATCGTATTTGTTAAAAACATGGAATCAGTGGTAAAGGAGGCATTTGCATGATTATTAAATCCGTAGATCTGGAAACCGTATGCGGCGTCACCAGCCGTCTGCCGGAAAATACGCTGCCGGAATTTGCCTTTGCAGGCAAATCCAATGTGGGCAAATCTTCCCTGATCAATGCCCTGATGAACCGCAAGTCCTATGCCAGAACCTCGTCCCAGCCGGGAAAGACGCAGACCATCAATTTTTACAACATCAATCAGGCGCTGTACTATGTAGATCTGCCTGGATACGGCTACGCAAAGGTTTCTCTGGAGGCCAAGGCAAAGTGGGGAAAGATGATCGAGCGGTATCTGCAGAAATCCCCCATGCTTAAACTGGTGTTTCTGCTGGTGGATATCCGCCACGAGCCCTCTGCCAATGACAAAATGATGTACGACTGGGTGGTGAGCAATGGCTACCATCCGGTGATCATCGCCACCAAGCTGGACAAGCTCAAACGCAGCCAGGTGCCAAAGGCCGTAAAGACCATCCGCACAGGGCTGGGAATGGAGAAAGAAGATATCCTGATTCCTTTTTCTGCTGAGACAAAGCAGGGGAGAGAGGAGATATGGGAATTGATTGAGAGTGTGGCGTTGGGAACAGAAGAATAAAGAAAAAGGGACTCCCCGGCTATATCCATTCAGCCGGGGAGCCCTTTTTACAACAGCTTACTGATATTAATACAAAGATCCGAATAAATCCCCACCCTGATATCACTCTCAAAGGGAAAGATAACAGGGGCAAATTCGGCGGGATCCTGATCGTAGAGATGAACAGTTGTACATTTTTTGACCGGGTCAACGATCCAATATTCACGGACGCCGGAATTTAAGTACAGGACGGGTTTTTGAACATAATCCATCCTCCGGCTGCTGGGGGATACAATCTCGATGATAAGATCCGGAGCACCGGAGCATCCACGGTCTGTCAGCTTGTCAGGATCGCAGATGACAGAAAGATCCGGCTCTACCCAGTTTTTGTCCTCACAGTCCAGATTGACAGCAAAGGGGGCGGCATAGATCTGGCAGTTTCCCCGATGTTCCTCAATGTATGTTCCAATGGTGATATACAGCTGTCCGGATATTCTCTGATGGATTCGGCTGGAAGGAGTCATGTTATAGAGCTGTCCGTCAATTAACTCTGCCCGGGTATTTTCTGGCAGATTCCAGTAATCATCCGATGTATAAAGTCTGGGTTTTAACAAAGGCATAAAATGGTTTCTTTCTGAAAACGAAATTTCCGTTTATGTTACGACAGCAGCGTATGCATAATATGGAAATAGATTTCCTGGCTTTTAGAGCGCCAGGCGCTGCACATATCCTCGGCTTGATCCTTGTCCGGAACGGACAGATCCAGACGGATCAGGACGGATTTGTTTTCCCGTACCTCGCAGTGAACGATATAGTCCTGATTGGTGCCTTTATAGAAATCAGCCGTGGTTCCTACCTCTTCACGGAGTCGGAATTTATTTTCCTTTAAATACTGATCCATGTCCTCCACAATGGCTGGGGATATATTTTTGCCGAAAAAGTTTAAGGTTTCTTCCCCCTCCTTTGTAATCTCATAGCGTGTGCTGCTGTGGCTGGCTTCCTTATGGATCAGTCCTGCTTCCTCCAGTTCATTTAGGGCCTGCTGAAGGGTAAAATAGGTAGTATATTCGTGCTCCGTAAAAAAGCTGGTCAGCTGGGCGTTGCTTAAGGGGAAGTTCACCTGCTTTAACATATACAGATTCATCAGTTTATATAGGGTCATAGGCTCAGTCAGCATATCGCGCACTCCATTGAATAAAATTGTTGCAATTCTTACCGTCTATCATACCAAGTTTAAGGGGGTAAATCAAGCTGTAGTGCAGATTTCTCTTTTAAATTATATGAAAATGTGTTATCATGAAACGTAAGCAAAAAGCATAAGAGGAAGACACAGGTGGTAGGTGTATGAGAGAACGGATCAACCGTTTGGCCAGAGGCATCGTTGACGGCGGTGTTCCGGGGCTGATGATAAAGCCTGAGCGTCTGGAAGGCTCCTTTGGGGCAGGCCAGACGGTAAAGGGCGAATTTCTTGTGCAGAGTACGAATGATCTGTACATAAAAGGACTGGTCTATTCCAGCAATGAGAGAGTACGGGCTGTAAATGAGGCTTTTGGAGGCCTTCGCAGCCATATTATATATGAGGTCGACACCCGCTGTATGGAAGATGGAGACGAAATCAAGGGATCTTTTTACCTGGTCACCAATGGAGGTGAGAGGGAGATTCCTTATTCTTTGCGCATTCAGACGGGAACCGGAGGGGAGGAACTGGCATCTTTAAAGACGGCCAGAGACTTTGCAAACCTTGCGCGGAAAAATATAGAGCTGGCTTTGCGTCTGTTTGAGTATCAGGATTTTATACAGGCGCCCTTTATGCAGGAACCGGAAGCCAGAAGCATTTACGAAGGCCTGCGGGGAAGAAACGGAAGGAAAAATCTGCTGGAAGAATTTCTGGTGGCTCTTCATGTAAAGGAGCCGGTGAGGATCAGCACAGATACATCGCCCAGATGCTATAGGGATTTGGAAGAGGAGAAGGAAGACTTTATTGAGCTGGCGCTCAGCGGATGGGGATATAAAGAGGCCGTGCTTCAGGCAGAGGGAGCGTTTATTTCTCTGGAAACGTCTTCTGTGACAGACCGGGATTTTACGGAAAACCGCTGCCAGATCCCTTATCGAATTTTACCAGATGCTCTTCACGGAGGAAAGAACATGGGGAGGATCGTGATCCGTACCCCGCGCCGGGAGTTTGTGATCCCTATTGAGGCCGAGAGAAGGAAACGCCGGGATCCATACAGGGAAACGGCAGAGGATAAAAAAGGATTTCTGGAATATATACAGAAGCGGCTCCTCTATGAACTTGCTGCTTCTACGGACAGAGAATGGGAGGAGGAACTGCTCCAGGAAACAGAAAAGCTTCGCATTCTTTATCCAAAGGATGGCAGGGTGCGTCTTCTCAGGGCAGAGCATCTGATGCTTTCCGGACGCAGGGATACAGCGCAGGCGGCTCTTGAAGAGGTGCGGGAGGAAGTCCTGAAGGAACAGGAAAAGATGCCGTGGCTGTACTGCTATTATGAATATTTGTGTCTTTTATTAAATCCCTCAGAAAGCAGAAAGGAAGAACTGATACGTTATATAAGGAAGCATCTCTGGGAAAAGGGCAGTCCATCCCCATGGCTGCTGCTCCTTTTGATCCGTACCGATGAGACCTGTCTTCAGAATCCTCTGGATCTGTACCGTTCTATGGAAATGCTCTTTGCCAACGGGTGCAGAAGCCCGTTCCTTTACGGAAGAGCCTGCCGTCTGCTTACAGAACATCCGGTACTGTTTTTAAAGCTGGGTGCATTTGAACTTCAGGTGCTTCAGCTTGGGATCCGGGAAGGGCTTTTAGACAGGGAGACAGTTTTAAAGGCAGCAGATTTTATTTCCGCACAGAAATATTACAGAAAGCCCGTGTGGAGACTGGCAAAACAGCTCTATAAGGCATATCCGGAGCGGAAACTTTTAGAGGCGGTCTGCGGTTTGCTGATCCGTGGGGAACAAAAGACCGGAGAGGCGTTTTTATGGTATGAAAAGGCCCAGGAGGCTCATATCAACATTACAAGGCTGTATGAGTATTTCCTTTATTCCCTGCCAGACGACTATAACCGTCTGCTGCCGAAAGAGGTGCTTTTATATTTCTCCTATGATAAGACTCTGGACCGGGAGCATCGGTGCATTCTTTACAGGAATATCCTGCTGTACATGAATCCCTCGTCTGAGCTTTATCAGTCATACATTAGGGAAATGGAGCAGTTTGCCATGGAGCAGCTCTTTGCCCTGCGGATTGACAGCCGGCTGGCGGTGATCTATGAGCATATGATCTACCAGGATATGATTGATGAGCGGGCGGCAAAGGTCCTGCCTGCCATCCTTTGCTCCCGGCGCATTATTTGTGAGGAGCCCGGAATGAAGTATGTGGTCGTCCGCTGTGAAGAGCTGCAGGATGAGGAAACATATGCTCTGGAAAAGGGAGAGGCATACGTTCCGGCCCGTTCCGGCCATATGATCTTAATGTTCCAGGATGCCTATGGAAACCGGTATCTGGATGTGAAGCACAGAAAATATCCTGTAATGGATAAAAAGGAACTGCTGGACCGGTGCGCTAAACTGGCTCCGGATCATCCCATGCTGCTTTTAAGGGCCTGCTGTCAGGTGATGGGAGAAGGGATCCATACTCTTCAGGAAGCTCATATGTTAGATGAGGCAGCGCATCTTCTCCGGTTAAATCCTGTGTTTGAGACCGGACTGAGGGAACAGGTAGTGGAATTTTACTGCCGTATGGAAGAGGATGACAGGGAGGACAAAAACAGTGCAAACTGTGCCTGTCTGGTTCAGATGGATAAGGAGGATTTAAGCGAAAAGGCAAGAAAGCGGATCTGTGAGACCCTGATCGGACAGGATTTTCTCAGGGAAGCTTATGATATGATCTGCAGATTTAAGATCACAGATATCGATGTACAGCTTCTTTCCAGACTGTGCAGCCGGATGATCTTACAGCAGCTTTTTGATCAGGACGACTGGCTTTTATCTTTTTCCTATCGTGTATTTGAAGCAGGAAAGGCAGATAGTGTGGTTTTGGATTACCTTTGCGAGCATTTTAACGGAACGGTGTCTCAGATGTACGGGATACTGATCCGGGGCGTGCAGGAGCATATCGAAACCTATGATCTGGAGGAACGGCTGCTGGCTCAGATGTTGTTTACCGGCTGCTGCGACCGCATAGATTCTGTATTTGATCTGTATATGAGCCGCAAAAAGACCAGAGAAAGTATTGTGAAGGCTTATTTTACAGAAAAATGCGCCCAGTATTTTCTGGAAGGAAAGGAAATGGATCCCAAGGTATTTGACTACCTGAAAAAAGCCGCCAGGATGAGCCTTAACAGAGAAAAGCTTCCTACGCTGTATCTGCTTTCCCTGACCAAATATTTTGCAGGGATCCCTGAAATCAGTCCGGAAGATAAAGAGCTGCTTTTATTTATGACACGTCTCCTTTTGGAGCAGAGACTCATATTTCCGTATACCAGAGACCTGTCCCGCCATATTCCTGTTCCGGAGGATATCCTGGATAAGACCATGGTGGAGTACCATGGTGACAGGGATCGGGCGCCCTGGATGGAAGTCCGTCTGCTGCCGGAAGAAACCTCTTTTCACCGGGAGGAAATGCGGAGGGTTTACCAGGGGATTTATGTAAAGGAAATGGTGCTTTTCGAGGGAGAGACGTTAGAGTACCAGATTTATGAAAGAGGGAGCCGGGGAAGGGTTCTGACAGCCGAGGGAAGGCTTACCTGCGACCATAAGCTGGATGGGAGGGAAAACAGCCGTTTTGCCTGCTTAAACCGCATGGGAGCAGCATTAAAAGAGAAAAATGAGGAAAAGCTTGCTGGTGCCATGGAGGACTATCTGAAACGGTCCGCCGTGCTGGGAAGCCTGTTTCCGGTGAAAGAATAGATGGAGGAGACAGCGGATGGACGGCCTAGTGATCGGTCTGGATCTGAATGATGAGTATACTCAGATCAGCTGCTATGGAAAAGAAATATCCTGGACGATCCCCACGGTGATCTGCAGGAAAAAAGAGGAGGAAATCTGGCTTACAGGGGAGGAGGCCTATGCGGCCACGCTTCTGGGCGAAGGGGTGATCGTAGATAAGCTTTTAAAGATGGTGCAAAAAGAAGGCACCTCTACCATTGGAGGGGTGTGCTATACAGGCGCCCTTCTGCTGCGTATTTTTCTGCAGCAGGTTTTAGAATATCCCTTAAAGGAAGAGGGGAAAAAGACCGTTTCCCAGCTGGTAGTGACCATGCAGGAGATGGATGCAAGGCTTACGGACACACTGATGTACTGCGCGGATGCCATGGGCATTTCCAGAGACAGGGTCCATGTGATCAGTCACACAGAAAGCTTTGTATATTATGTGCTGAGCCAGAAACGGGAGCTCTGGTCCAATCAGGTAGGGCTGTTTGAGCTGGCAGCAGACCGTCTGTGCTATTATGAAATGAAGGTTCAGAGAGGAATGCGCCGAAACATGGTTCAGGCAGAAGCTCAGAACCAGGAGGAAGCCTTTGATCTGGATATCCTGGGTACGCCTTCCGGACAGAAGCTTGCAGATCAGATCCTTACTTCCTGCGGGGAAAAACTTTTGAGCAAAAAACTCTTCTCCACCGTATTTCTCACAGGAAAAGGGTTCGAGCGCCAGGACTGGGCCGGCGGGTTTATGAAGCTGGTATGCAGCAGGAGAAGATGCTTTGTGGAAAAGGAGCTTTTTTCCAGGGGAGCGGCGTTTAAGGGACAGGATTATCTTAATTCCGCTACCGAATACCCCTATATTTTTGTCTGCGAGGGACGTTTAAAAGCAGAGGTTGATTTAAAGGTTATGCAGAAAGGGAAGGAGATCCTCCTGGCTGTGGCCTCTTATGGAGATAACTGGTATGAGTCAAAGAGTTCTCTGGAGCTGATCCTGGAGGATGAAAAGGAGATTGAATTTATCATTTCCCATCTGGATTCCAGAAAGAAAAAGGTTGTAAAGGTGCCTCTTTCCGGTTTTCCGGACCGTCCTCCAAAAACGACCCGGATTGAGATGAATATTGGTTTTAAAGATGAAAATACCATGGTCACGGTGATCAAGGACAGAGGCTTTGGGGATCTGTTTCCTGCTTCCGGGGCTGTGGTAAGGCAAGAGGTAAGCTTATGAGTCTTTTGTTGTGCAGAAGGGAGCCGGTAAAGCATCCGCTTTATATTGAGGTACTGGGGATCCATATCTACTCTTCTCAGGAGCTGTGCTATGTGATCTGCAACCATCCTCTGCTTGTAATGGACGGCTTTGTGGGAAAAGCTCTTTACAGCTTTGTAAAAAATGAGCTTGGCATGGGCTTTGTGGCAGGCAGGATGGAAAAGCTTTCGGAAACCGGAAGCCGCCCGGAAGAGGCGCTGTACCTGTTTTTGACAGAATGCGATTACTGTACGGAAAAAGAGAGCCAGAGGTTTCGGCAGACAGCGGCAGCTTACCGCAGTCTCCCGGCCCCACGGTATGAAAAGGCAGTGGCCGATTATCTGTTTGGGAAAAAACAGTATGGCCGTGCTTCTGTCCGCTATGAGAAACTTTTAGCGGAAACAGAGGAAAAAAAGGAGGATCCGGCCTTTATGGGAGCCCTTTATCAGAGCCTTGGGGCAGCTTATGCCCAGATGTTCCAGTTCCACCGGGCATATCGGGCATACGATAAGGCCTACGGTCTGGATCATGACAGAGAGGTGTTAAAACGCATTTATTTTCTGAGCGTTCTGGCTCCGGAGCTGGAGGCGGCAGATACCTATGGGCCGCTTTTTAAGCCGGAATTTAAAGGCGCCTGGGAGGAAGAACTGCGCCAGGCCAGAACCGATGGGGAACAGGCGGAGGAGGTGCGCGGGCTGCGGACTCTGATGAAGCGGGATATGCCTTACCGGATGGAGGGCGCGGCCCGGATCGTTGGGCGGTGGAAGAGCGAGTACCGCAAGATGGTGTGAAAATCTGCTTGACAAAACAGTGAAATCTATTTATGCTTAAATGCAGACAACAGATGAAAAGAAAATGGCTGTGAAAAAGAGGAGTACGTACAGGGAACCGGCAGAGAGGGCAGTCCGAAGGCTGAAAGGCGGCCCCGGAGGAAGGTGCGGAAGGTAGCTTTTGAGCCGGAAGGGCCAACGGGGGAATCAGCTTCCCTTTAGTAGTTTTTCCCGTATTTCCCGCGTTAAGGGGACAGAGATTGCCGGGCAGGCTTACTGCCCATATGGCAGAATCAAAGGTGGTACCGCGAGATGATCGCCCTTTGCTTTTCCTTAGAGGAAGAGGCAGAGGGCGTTTTTTATTTCATAGGAAAAAAGGAGGATATATATGAAGGAACTGGAAAAGACATATGATCCGGCGGCCATTGAGGACCGTCTTTATGAAAAATGGCTGAATGGAAAATATTTCCATGCAGAGGTAAACCGCAGCAAAAAGCCCTTTACCATTGTGATGCCGCCGCCAAATATCACAGGACAGCTTCACATGGGCCATGCTCTGGACAATACCATGCAGGATATTTTAATCCGCTATAAGAGAATGCAGGGCTATGAGGCTTTATGGCAGCCGGGAACAGACCATGCAGCCATTGCTACCGAGGTAAAGGTCATTGACAAGCTGAAAAAAGAAGGCGTTTCCAAGGAAGACCTGGGAAGAGACGGCTTCTTAAAGGAGTGCTGGAAGTGGAGAGAGGAGTACGGCACCCGGATCGTAAAGCAGCTTCACAAGCTGGGTTCTTCTGCCGACTGGGACAGAGAGCGCTTTACCATGGACGAAGGCTGCTCCGACGCAGTTTTGGAAGTATTTGTAAAACTCTACGAGAAAGGATACATCTACAAGGGTTCCCGCATCATCAACTGGTGTCCTGTATGCCAGACCTCTATCTCCGACGCGGAGGTAGAGCACGTAGAACAGGACGGCTTCTTCTGGCACATCAACTACCCCGTAGTGGGAGAGCCGGGCCGCTTTGTTGAGATTGCAACCACCCGTCCGGAGACGCTCCTTGGCGATACGGCTGTGGCTGTCAATCCGGAGGACGAGCGGTATAAGGATATTGTAGGCAAGATGTTAAAGCTGCCTTTAACCGACCGTGAAATTCCTGTTATTGCAGATGAATACGTAGATAAGGAGTTTGGAACCGGCTGCGTAAAGATTACTCCGGCCCATGACCCCAATGACTTCGAGGTAGGAAAGCGCCATGGTTTAGAGGAAATCGTTATTTTAAATGACGATGCCACAGTAAATGTACCGGGCCCATACTTTGGCATGGACCGCTACGAGGCCAGAAAAGCCATGGTAGAGGACTTAAAGAATCAGGGACTTCTGGTAAAGGTGGTTCCCCATTCCCACAATGTAGGTACCCACGACCGCTGCAAGACTACCGTAGAGCCTATGGTAAAACAGCAGTGGTTTGTGCGCATGGATGAGATGGCAAAGCCGGCCATTGAAGCTTTAAAATCCGGACGGTTAAAGTTCGTGCCGGAAAGCTTTGGAAAGACCTATCTTCACTGGCTTGAAAATATCCGTGACTGGTGTATTTCCAGACAGCTCTGGTGGGGGCACCGGATTCCGGCCTATTACTGCCAGGACTGCGGAGAAACGGTTGTA
>OFRZ01001438.1_pt1 | contig 14955 bp, 10 predicted proteins | sample 1543181 | NCBI WGS metagenome assembly OFRZ01 (sample SAMN04209245, study PRJEB22552) | human gut metagenome | biome: gut; material: feces | host: Homo sapiens | place: USA: Oklahoma | reverse complement strand
CGGTGAGCCTCGTGAGCCTGTCCGCCGATAACGGCAACCCGACCGCCATCAAGACCTACAACGCAAGCGGCAACACCTACGAGGCACTGACCGCCCCGCAGACCGTTGCGGCAGGCAAGCCGTTCATCAGGGTGGAACTCGGCAGCGGCACTTTCTACTTCCGTCCGCAGAACAACGTCGTGTTGGCAGCAGGCAGTCGCTATAAATATACCGTTAAGGTGAACGCCACTGGCCTGACATTAGATGGCTGCACTATCGGTGACTGGGCTGACGGTGGCAGCGAGAGCGGTGAGGCTGAGGATTTGGGTTATTCTATACAGAACGACGGCAGTTACACGGTCTATAACGCCGACGGCTTGCTGGCATGGAACAAAGCCGTACAAAAAGATGAATCAATAAATTGCACCCTCACCGCCGACATCGACCTGACGGGTAGGGATTGGACACGGATAGACACATGGCCTGGCTACTCCGGCGTCTTTAATGGGCAGGGACACCGCATTACGGGATTAAACTTTTCAGCAGCGACTACTGAACTTTTTGGGTTATTAAATGAACGTGGAGTGATAAAGAACTTACAACTCATAGATGTGAATCTGTATGGCAATAGTGGATCAGCAGCTGGAATAGTGGAGCAAAATAATGGCCAAATCATTGCCTGCTCTGTGACGGGAAAAATTTCTGCATATGGTAGAACTTGTGGTATAGCCGATTTAAATTATGGCAAAATCACCGCTTGCTGGTTCGACGGCACATTGAAAGAGTATGAATCCGGAGCTATAGTGCGTTATAACTACAAAATTATAACTTCCTGTTATTGGGGAGGCAATGTCGGGCAAGGAGTATTCCGTGATCATGGAGAAAAGGTAGATGCCACGAAGGTGGACGGCGCGACAGTGAAATGGCAGACAGCCGTCGACGGCATGAACACCGCCCTCACCGCTGGCGACTACCAGTGGGTACTCGGCACCGACGGTCTGCCCGTATTGCAAAAGAAACAATAACGAACCCTAAACAACACGCATCATGAAACGAACAATCATCCATACATCTGCAGCCATAGCCCTGCTGCTCGGCATTGCCGCCTGCACGCAGGACGAAGCGGGCTTCCTGCAGGAAGGGGCGGAAGGCACACCCATCGTCTTTACCGCCACGGGGCTGAACCCCGCTGCGACAGCCATCGCCAATACCCGTTCCACCGTGGACGGCGACTGGGAGGGTGTGCAGAGCGTGGCAGTCCTGATGGACGGCACGGTGAAGGCATACGACGTGACGCTCACCACCGCCGACCCCGCCAGCGCCACGCTGACCTCCACCGACCCGTACTACTGGACCAACCACAAAGACATCACCGTCACAGCGTGGTGGCCCTACACCGCTGGCGAGACAACCCCACCTGCGGTAAAGGTAAAAGCCAACCAAAGTACCCAGAAAGACTTTGAGGGCAGCGACCTCATCGTAGCCGACGGGCAGACGGTGACCTACGGTAGCCCCACGCTTCGCTTCACCCACCGCACGGCGCGAGTGACCATCGTTCTGACGGACTACACCGAGGGGCTGGCATCCGTGCAGCTGACGGGCCTCTCCACCGAAGGCGACAACCCGGATATAATCGTCCCGTATGACAAGGGCAGCAACACCTACACCGCCATCGTAGCCCCGCAAAGTGTGGCAGCTGGCACGACCTTCATTACCTGCACCTTCACTAACGGCAAGACCTTCGTTTATAAGATGAAGAATGCTACCGACTGGCAGGCGGGCGGTGAATATACCTACACCGTCTCCCTCGCTGCGGCAAAAGACCCGGGATATACCATAGAGAGCAACGGCAGCTACACGGTGACCTCCGCTGATGGCCTGATGAATATAGCCGAATTAGTGAACGGAGGTAAGAGCGACATTAACATTACCCTCGACACTGACATTGACCTCACAGGCAAAGACTGGACACCGATAGGCACAGACTACGACAACTCATACAAAGGCACCTTCGACGGTGGCGGCCATACCATTACGGGGCTGACCTTTACGACAAATGACGAATATGCGGGTCTGTTCGGCTGGCTCAATAGAGCTGGTACGGTGAAGAACGTGGTGATGGAGGGCGTACAGATAACAAGCCATCAAATATATGGCGGCAGTATTGGCGGCGTGGTAGGATCTGGCTGGGGCACCATTGAAAACTGCTCGGTGTCGGGCAGCGTCAGCGGCACGGTGTATGTCGGCGGTGTGGTGGGTGCTCAAATAGGCGGTTCCATCACCGGATGCAGTTCCTCTGCCACAGTGAAGGGAACGGTCGATGTCGGCGGCGTGGCAGGTCAGACGAATTCGAGTGCCACCCTGACCGCTTGCTATGCCACGGGCAACGTGACCATAGAAATAAACCCCGCAAAGAATATCGCTGGCGGCAGTCTGGTGGGAATGAACGCAGGAAGCAGCCTCCTTGCCTGCTATGCCACGGGCAACGTAACCAGTACGGGTAGTAGCACTGGCTATATGCATATCGGCGGCTTTTTGGGAAATAACTACACCACCGTGACCGCCGGCTATTGGAAGAACAATCATGAACAAGGCATCGGCTACAATAGGGAAAGCACCGGAGCCACGAAGGTGGACGGCTCTGTCGTTACCTGGCAGAACGCCGTTGATGCCATGAACACCGCCTTGCAGAACGCAGGCTCAGAGTGGCGTTACGAACTTAAAGGAGCATTGCCCACCTTGAGGAAGCAGTAAGCTGTTGCGGGCGGAAAAGTTCCGTCCGCAACGAACATTAACCGAAGTATAACCCCAATAAAAAAAGGAGGACGTGATGGAACACACGGAGAATCCACCATATTGGTTTTGGCATCAAGGCATTGTCAATAATAATATAGACTCCAGTGTAAATATGGAAGCTGTAAGCCGGACATTGTCAAGATTGGTGCTCATTAAAGGCAACAAATCAAGTAATTAAATTAAAAACATGGGACTTTTTCACAGAGACAAGAAAAATAATGACGATGAGCCGGACAGTGTTCAAACCAATTCATTCTCTGATATTATGAATGGTTTGCAGTACGCCGTAAACTGTGCACAAGATACATTACAGAATCATCAGATACAAAATCTGACCAGACTTTTTGAAGGAACAAATGCAAATAACGCAAATACGTTCCAATCGAAAAAAATCATGGTTGGAGACAAGACTATTGATATTCCACTTATAGCCTTGATATCCCATCATTATCTTGCAATGGATAATGTGCAGATAAAGTTCAAGGCGAAGGTCGGAAGCGTGGAATCACAGATTCCGGAAAACAACTTGCTGTTATCCAGTCCGCACAGAGCCAATCTCCAGATGCAGATGAGCAACATAAAACCGGATGCGGATGACGTCATGGAGGTTTGCGTCAATTTTAAGGTTCAGGAGACTCCGGAGAGCATTTCCCGAATTATTGACGATTTTGTAAAAAATATCTAACAATTTTAAAATTCAAATGTTATGGCAGAAGAAATAAAGAACCAAGGGCAACAAGAAAATGCGGAAAACTTGAATGAAAATGTAAGCGGACAGGCGAAAGAAATTATCTCCGCTGCATTGGAAGAGACTCAAAACAGAGAAACTTCTCCAGTTCTTAAAGCAGATTCAAACGTGACTGACAAATTCAAGGGGCTTCCCATGCGGGAACTTATTGCAGCTCCACTTATTGCAGCAGCCGAAGCGCAACAGGAATTGGCAGCGACAGCATGGAATTTCTACCAGCAAATTGCATTTGATGGTAAAAGCGGCAATAAAGCGCGTATATTGGAATTCGATGTCGAAAGACCGATACAGCAGGATGGAAAAATGACAACAATGTCACAAAGTGTCAAGGCTCCGTTTATAGGATTGGTGCCTATTCCTTCCCTGCTCATAGATCGCGTGGATGTCGATTTCCAGATGGAGGTTACCGATACATCAAACGTAAAAAGCACTACCAACGCAGAAGTAGAGGCAAAAGCTTCTGCAAAACATTGGTTTATAAATGCGGAAATCAGCGGCAAAGTCACGACCGCCCGCGAGAACACCCGCATGACCAACCAAACGGCAAAATACCAGATACATGTGACAGCCAGTCAGCAGCCGCAGACCGAAGGTCTGTCTAAACTGATGGATATAATGGCATCATGTATCGAGCCTATAACAAACGAAAGTAACAGTAAGTAAATATATGAATTTGATTCAAGCATTAAGATTGCCAAACAGTCGAGCAGTAATGACAAATATTGCACGGTTTCATTATCAAAATATTTATAATGTAGGTTTGACCCCTCCGATTGCCACGCAAAGTAATTTGACATTTCAAATAAAAGGATATACCCGTAACTATCGTTTTCTTAGATTAGACTATGCCTGTGTCATATATATTGCGGATGGAATAGCAGTCGTTGCTTCAAATGGCATAGATACTTTAAGTTCAGGTTTTTCGGGGTGTTATATGGCCAGTTTTAGGCACAATGGCATTAGGTATGTTGCTCATATTCCAACGCCTAACAATAGTATTAAAACATCATGGAATCGGGCGGTTAAAAATCAAATAATAGATAATGTTGTTCTTTTTAAACCTACTGAAGGATTGGCGAGAATCCCAGGAACCATTGGTATTTGGGGAATTATAACATTTAACGATAGATGTTATCGGCTTGATGTAAATGAAAACGCTCCTCCAAGTCAAGCCATACGTGGCCAAAGAATTTTTAACTCAATCCCGAGAAATCCCATACTAACAGAAATTCCACCTATCGCCGGTGGTCAGATGCCTTAATAATTATAACAATTGTAAATAAGGGAAGAATGGTTGTTTCATTGAGGAGTAGAATTCTATTCTGATATATAATTCTGGTGGCGGTCATCGGTAGCATGGCCGCCATTCTCATCCATGAACCTGCGAAGTTCCACGACCTATATGCGTATGTTGAATAACGGTATTTACACAAACAGCAAATGAGCGAACAATTCGTTACCACTACCAAGCATTTCCGCAAGCTGCTTGCCGCAGGCTATCTGTTGATAGTTCTGCTGGTGGGCGGCATCATCTGCACGTGGCTCGGAGAATGGCGCGACTTGGAGTTGCTGGAACGGGAGAACCGTGAAATCAACCGCTTCCGCAAGGAAACACACGATGCGTATGTGGGTGTGGTGGAATTGTCACTTTTGGGCGAGTCGGTGCTGGAATGGGACGATAAGGATGTGGCGGCATACCGGCGGCAACGGATGGCGGTGGATAGTATGCTTTGCCGCTTCAAGAGCCATTACGAATCGGTGCGCATAGACAGCGTGCGCCACTTGCTGGAGGACAAGGAAAAGCGGCTGTGCGCCATCATGGAAGCTCTGGAACAACAGGCGGACATCAACCGCCGGATAGCCAAGCAGGTGCCGGTGATAGTGCAAACGAGCAGGCAGGAAGAGCCGAAGAAACAGAGGAGGAAAGGTTTTCTCGGGTTGTTCGGCAAGAAACAGGAAGCACCTCCGACGACGACCACCACGATGCTCTACACACTGAACCGTGATATGATAGCGCAACAACGTGCCCAGAGCCATCGTCTGTCGGAATATGCCGACAGCCTTGCCAGCCGCAATGCGGAACTGAACCGCCAACTGCAAACCCTTATCCAGCAGATGGACCACAAGGTGCAGGCTGACTTGCAGGAACGTGAGGCGGAAATATCCGCTATGCGTGAAAAGTCGTTCTTGCAGGTAGGTATCATAACGGGTGTCATGCTGCTGTTGCTCATTATTTCATACATCATCATTCACCGCTATGCCACCCGCATCAAGCAGTACAAACGTAAGACAACAGATTTAATCGGGCAACTGCAAAAGTCCGTAAAACAAAACGAATCGTTGATAGCCTCACGCAAGAAAGCGATGCACACCATCACCCACGAGCTACGCACACCACTGACTGCCATACATGGATATGCGGAACTGATGCAGGACAACGAAGAAGAAAAGATAAGCGGTTATGCGGACAATATCCTGCAAGCCTCCAAGAGAATGACCGACATGCTCAACTCCCTGCTTGACTTCTTCCGCTTGGACAGCGGCAAGGAACAGGCGAATGTCCGTCCGTTTCGTTTGGAAAACATCGCGGAGCTGTTGCAAACGGAGTTTACGCAACAAGCAGAAGCAAAAGATCTTAAACTTACCATCGAGTGCCCGGAGGGTATTATCCTGAATGGCGACAAGGAGCGCATCATACAGATATGCGACAACCTGCTGGGCAATGCCGTCAAGTTCACGAATGCCGGAAGCGTTTCACTTGTCATAAGCTATGACGGCAATAGGCTGACCCTTGTAGTAGAGGACACCGGAACCGGCATGAGTGCGGAAGAACAACAGCGAGTGTTCGGAGCGTTCGAGCGGCTTTCCAACGCCGCCACGCAAGACGGTTTCGGATTGGGGTTAAGCATTGTGAAACAGATAGTCGGGATGCTTGGCGGCACTATACGCTTGGAAAGCGAAAAAGGAGAAGGCAGTCGTTTTACTGTGGAGTTGCCAATGAACACTGCCGATATTGGTATTGAAGAACAGACAGCCGCAGAAAGTCTGGCTCATATAGAAAGACCTTATTCTGTCATCGTATTGGACGACAATCCGATGGTATTATCCATGACAAAGGAAATGTATGCTGGTATAGGTGTGCATTGCGACACGTTCACCACTATTGGCGATGCAATGGAAGCCATGCGGCAGCACACATACGACCTCATGATAACCGATATGAAGATGCCGGAGATTAACGGCTATGAGGTGTTGGAGTTGTTACGCTCGTCAAGTGTCAGCAACTCGAAAGAGATTCCCATTGTCGTGGCGACCGCCTCCGGCAGTTGCAGCGAAGAGGAGCTGTTGGAAAATGGATTTACCGCCTGCCTGTTCAAGCCATTTTCCATTTCCGAACTGGTTGCTGTATCAGACAAATGCCTTTTGACAAGTACGGACAAGGATGAACTTCCCGACTTGTCCTCTCTGCTTGCATATGGTGACAAACGGGCGATGCTCGACCGTTTGATAACCGAAACAGAAAAGGATATGCAGGCTGTCCGGGAAATCATGGAGAGGAATGACCGCAAGGCGTTGGACGAATGGATACACCGTCAGCGAAGTTCATGGGCTGTTATCCGTGCTGACAAACCCTTGTGGAACCTGTATGAACTGCTGCATCAAGAATCTGAATGTTCCGAAATGGAATTGCGGAAATGCGTGGATGCCATGCTTCGTATGGGAACAGTTATCATAGAACTTGCGCAAAAGGAAAGGAGGTCGTCGGATGAAAGTATTTGTGATTGAGGACAACCCCGTCTATAACGATTATGTCTGCAACCTGCTGAAGAAAGACAGCTTCGATACTATGTCGGCATATAATCTTGCCACTGCCAAGAAACTATTGGCAAAGTCAGAGGTGGATGATATTGTCGTTGCCGACCTACGCCTCCCCGACGGTGAAAGCATAGAGTTGTTACGGTGGATGCGTGCCAACGACAAACAGCAGGTGTTTATCGTTATGACCAATTACGGGGAGGTGCATACGGCAGTGGAAAGTATGAAGCTCGGCTCAAAGGATTACATACAGAAACAGTTGTTGGAGGATAAACTGATACCGCTTATCCGCACCCTGCAAAAAGAACATGAAAAGCGACTACAATGGAACATTCCGATATTCGTCCGGCAGGGCGAAGCCTATCAGAAAATCAAGAAACGTGTGCGCCTTGTAGCCACCACCCGGATGAGCGTGCTGATACTGGGCGAGAACGGTACGGGCAAGGAACATATCGCACAACATATACACCAACAAAGCAAACTTGCCGATAAACCTTTTGTGGCAGTGGACTGCGGAGCCTTGTCCCCGTCATTGATACAATCCGCCTTCTTCGGACACGTCAAGGGTGCGTTTACGGGTGCCGAAGCAAACAAGACGGGGTATTTTCTGGAAGCGGATGGCGGCACGCTGTTCCTTGACGAAGTGGGCAACCTAACAATGGAGATGCAACAGATGCTGCTCCGCGCCATACAGGAACGCCGTTACCGTCCCGTCGGTGCAAAGGAGGACAAAACAGCCAACGTGAGGATAGTGGCTGCAACCAACGAGGATTTGCAGAAAGCCGTAACGGAAAAGCGGTTCCGGCAGGATTTGCTCTATCGCTTGCAGGAGTATGTGATAACCATGCCGCCCTTGCGCGACTGCCCGGAAGACATCATGCCATTGGCCGAGTTCTTCCGTGAAATGGCAAACCGTGAGTTGGAACGTGAAGTAAAAGGGTTTGCCGCATCTGCCCGTAATGCCCTGCTCGCCCATGCGTGGCCGGGCAACGTGCGCGAGTTGAAACAGAAGATACAGACGGCAGTCCTGCAATCAGAAGGCGATATGATAACCGAAGCCGATTTGGAACTTGACAATGAACCGTCCGCTACTTCCGCTTGTTTTACATTGAAGAGCGGGGATGAAGAAAGAGGACGTATCCTGCGTGCTTTGAAACAAGCAGCCGGTAACAAGAAAATGGCTGCAAAGATACTGGGTATCGGCAGGACAACGCTGTATAATAAATTGGTAGAGTATGGATTGAATGAAGAAAACTGACCGGAGTATGGCTGTAAATGGCAATAATTGATTAACTTTGCAATTGTATTTCAGAAAATAGCAGGCGATCGGGTAACTTTTCGCCGATGATATAGACATAAGACCGCAAGGCGTTTCGAGCGAAAATCTGGTAAATTGGAACTACGGAGACGATTGCGTGATGCTTATGCTATGCTTACGCATAGCGTGCATTCACGTACTCTCCGTAAAGGCTTTACCAGAGCCATCGCTTGAAAGTAGTGTGAATTGCACGCTACTTTTTTGCCTCGCCAAAAAGGAAAGAAAATACGTTATGGCGAAAATACAATTACTTGCCGTTATCTCAATAGATGGCTGTCCGATGAAACTGCATCCCCGGAAGCGGTTGCTTCAAACCGAAGATTACGGTATGGATGAAATACGTGCCAATGCCCTGTATAAGCTGACATCCGACTATTCGGTATCCGTGCTTCAAGAATGGAGGGAGGAAGGTGGAAGCATTTGCCATTTGTTGGAAGTAACTGCCGGGAATACCGAATATGCCAACGGACTGTTACGGATGAACGTGATAGATGAAATCATACTATACGTTGTTCCAACCATCGACGGAAACGGAGCGCATTTTTTCAAGTCAGCACTACCTATGAATGACTGGCGGCTTATGGAGAACAAAACTTATAGGGACGGAGTAATCCGGCTTACCTATCATAAAGAGCCACGGGCATAAAATGTTCAGATTATGAACATCTTGGCGGGATTTCCGTGCTCAGAAAGTGAACACATGTTCAGAATCTGAACACATTTCACAAGGGATGCAATCAAGGATAAAATTATTTTTGAATTTTATCTTTCTGAAAAACAATGTAGTACAATTTTCTCACAATCTTTTCTCGTGTTTAGGGCTATGATTTGCACCATATATCAGTGTGCGCACACTGATAAACAAGTGTAAACCCTCAAAACAGAAAAGATAATGAACCATCTCATACTGGCGGAAACACAGTTTTTCGCCATGATAAACGGAAAAGACAACGGTAGCACGGAAACGGCATACGGCGGATTCGTGCAGGAAGTAATAAACCTGTGCTACGGCGGCAATGATGCCAAGCATATTATTGTGGCGTTGGCTTTTGCCGAAATCGAATTACAGCACCATCCGCAGAACTTGTCGGCATCGGAGGAGAATGTCGTCACTGTGTATATCCGCAAGGCGTTATCATTCATCCGAAAGATGCAGAAGATAGTATCCGCTTCTGCAATTACCTCCGTGCCACCACTAACATCCACATCCGAAACCAAAGCCACAGTCCCAGCCCTGCAATGGACCGGTAATGCCGTCGAGTTGGTAGAGCTAATCTATGCCCTCTACGCCACCGGCTGCATCAATGGCGGCAAGGCTTCGCTGAAAGAGCTTGCCCCTGTCCTCTATTCCTTTTTCGGTGTGGAGTCCAAAGACTGCTACCGCTTCTATACGGACATCAAACGCAGGAAAAGCGACAGTCGCACCTACTTCCTTGAAAAGATGCAGGACAAACTGAACGCGAAGATGCGACATGACGATGAATTGGAGCGGATGAGGAGATAAACGAATGCCAAACAAAGGATAAGCGGCCGGATTATACGGTTTCTTATCCTTCTTCATTTACAATCACTCTATTATCTGCCGGAAAGCCGATTAAAATCATTAACTTTGCAAGTATTAATCAATGACGGATGAAAATAGATAACCTCGAAATATTGAACGGACTGATTGCCGGAGCCGAAGGCGGGACAGTTGAGTTCAAAGAAACTACCGGGCAGTTGGAGCGTGGAATGGAAACTCTTTGTGCCTTCCTGAACGGTACGGGCGGCACAGTGCTGTTCGGTGTAACCGACAAGGGAAAGATTATCGGTCAGGAAGTGAGCGACAAGACGAAGCGCGATATTGCTGAAACCATCAGACGAATCGAGCCGTTTGCGACCATTGATATATCCTATACAGACATTCCGGGAACGAACAAAAGTGTTATAGCTTTATCAGCGGAAGAACAACGATATATGCGCCCGTTCACCTATAAGGGGAGGGCTTATCAACGGATAGAGAGCGTTACATCTGCCATGCCGCAGGGTATATACAACCTGTTGGTTATGCAGCGAGGCGGAACCTATGCTTGGGATTCCATGCAAAATCCCGGCTTGAAAATATCCGACCTTGACGAAACGGCAATCTTGGGCGCAGTACGTGGAGGAATCAGAGGCGGACGTTTGCCGGAAGGTTCTATGCAGGAGGATGTCCGAACCATCCTTGAAAAATTTGACTTGTTGAATGATGGAAAGCTGAACAATGCTTCCGTTGTCCTATTCGGACGAAACTTCTACCATTATCCCCAATGTCTGCTCCGTTTAGCCCGGTTCAAAGGAACGACAAAAGATGAATTTTTAGATAATCAGCGTGTGACAGGCAATATATTCAACTTGCTGGATGCTGCAATGGCATTTTTCTTCAAGCATTTGTCCCTTTCCGGTAAAATTGAAGGTTTGTACAGAGAAGAGGAACTGAATGTGCCATATAAGGCATTGAGAGAATGTTGCATAAATGCTTTTGCACATCGTGTTTACCATCGCCCCGGCAGTTCAGTCGGGATTGCTATCTATGATGACCGCGTGGAGATTGAAAACAGCGGAACATTTCCGCCTGATATTACCATTGAGAAACTGTTGGGTGGCCACAATTCCGAACCACAAAATCTGATAGTAGCCAATGTGCTGTACAAAAGTGCAGTATTGGAGAGTTGGGGACGTGGCATAGCCCTTATGGTAAACGAATGTCGCCGTGTCGGTATTCCGGATCCGGAGTTTCATACCGACGGCAATGCTGTATGGATTGTGTTTCATTATACAAGAACTACAGTAGGACAAGACCCCACAGCAACCCCACAGCACCCCTATAGTAACCCCACAGTAACCCCACAGTTAGGAAAACTGTTGTCTGCTATTGGGAACAACACTCTCTCTGCTAAAGAAATCATGGAGAAAACGGGAATGAAAGATAAAAGGAATTTCTTAAAGAACTATATCCATCCGGCAATAAATTCCGGTTTGGTTCTTTCACTTTATCCCATAGGCTCCAAGAGTCCGCAACAGAAATACTATCTTACTGATAAAGGTAAAGGTTTCCTGCAACAATAACGGGTATGGCTAAAAAGAAGAAACATAAGAATGAAGTAAAAACTGATTTACCGATAATCATGGATTATGGTATCGGCAGTATATCCGTTTATGACCCGGCAGACATAATGCCATACAACGAGCCGCCAATTAGCGAACAAATCCGCTTCAAGAAACTCGGCAAAGAGATGAAATCCGAGTTCAAGTGGCTGGTATCTTCCGTAGTGATTGAGTATTGGCAAGAAAACCGACAGATACCTTTCGGTGAAGAAATGTCGAAACTCAGAACCAGACTGTTGAGAATGTTTGCCGAAGAATACAGCATACTGCTTAAAGACGATACAGAGCTGAAAAATTATTTGCTGACGCTTGCCATTACCACCATCAACAAGCATCTCAAATCTGAGAATAAAAAGAGGGCGTCAAAACTCTCTTTTTAACAAAATTACCCTTGCTACAGATATCTGTGACAGGGGTAATTTTCATATTTTGGGTGTTTTGACACATCCCCTTTTTCATATATAAAGGAATCTGTTATTTCTGCTGCAACAGGTGTTTCAAGTTTTCATCATTTGCGATACGTTCCAGTTCCTCTTGAACAATCTGCTTCACTTCCTCCTTGATGCGCCTGTAATTCGCCTGAACCGTTTCCTTCATGCGGTCGTTGCCGTCCCCGTCCGTAAAGTCGGTAATGACGGGGATTTTCTTGTAGGCTTTCTCCTCGCGCCTCACCTTCTCGGCATCCACGACAATCTCGCAATGGAAAATCTTCTGCTCGATACGCTCGTTGAAGTTGTCGGATACCGAACCGACAAACATACCCTGCGTCAAGCCGGAAATCTTGCTCGGCGGGATGAGTGAATCCATCTGCGTGTTGATGGAGGTGGAAACATCCTGCCGGTTGATGGAAATGGACTGCCGTTTCTGCAACACCTTACCGAAGCGTTCGGAAAGCGTCTTGGCGGTTTCACCCACCACCTGACCGGAAAAGATATTGCCGACGGTGTTCATCACGACCTTCGCTTCTTTATCACCGTAGTCGCGCACCAACTGGCTGAAATCCTGAAAGCCCAGACACACGGCAACCTTGTTGCTTCGCGCGGTGGCGATAAGGTTGTCCAACCCCTTGAAATAAATCGTGGGCAGCTCGTCGATGATGACCGACGACTTCAGCATCCCTTTCTTGTTGATGAGTTTCACGATACGGGAGTTATACAGACCGAGAGCGGCCCCGTAGATATTCTGACGGTCGGGATTGTTGCCCACACAGAGTATTTTCGGTTCTTCGGGGTTGTTGATGTCCAGCGTGAACTCGCTGTCCGACATCACCCAATAGAGCTGCGGGGAAATCATCCTTGACAAAGGGATTTTCGCGCTTGCTATCTGCCCCATCAACTGCTCCGCAGCCCCTCCGAGCCATGCGTCCATGAACGGAGAAAGATAGTTTTCCAATTCCGGGTAAGAGGTCAGTATAGGGAAAATATCCTCATAGCGGCGGTTCAGGAACTCAATCGCATGGGGGAACGTGCAGTATTTGCCGCCTTGATAGATTTTGAGATACCATATAATGCTGGCAAACAAAATAATAGGTGATTCCACAAAGAAGTCGCCCTGCTTCTGCACCCACGTTTTATTGAGGTTGAGCATTATCGTATAGGCACTCTCGTAGGCATCCGTAATATCCTCCATGAAATCCGGGTGGATGGGATTACAGCGGTGCGAGCGTCGCGGGTCGTCGAAGTTTATCACATAAAACTTCGGCTTCACCTTGTAACCCTCCGGGTGGTTCAGCAGATGGTTGTAGGCGATTGTAGATAAGTCGCTGAATTTGAAGTCATATACATACATCGAAAAGCCCTTTTCAATCTGCTGCTTGATGAAACTGTTTACCACCGCGTATGACTTTCCACTACCCGGCGTACCCAACACGATGGAGGCACGAAAAGGATTCACCACATTGATCCAGCCGTTGTTCCAACGCTTTTTGTAGTAGAACCGTGTCGGCAGATTGACCGAATACTCGCTTTCGATAAGCCGCGTTTCCTGCATGAAGCTCTCGTTCTCGTTGTTGAACACATCATCCATGAGGTTGTGCTTCAACAGGCGGCTCAACCACAGACCGCCCATCAGCAGGAATACATAGCCCGCGCCAACGGCCAGGATATACAGTCCCGTCACCGCCTCCACCGGCAATGGCAGGGCCAGTATCCACCAGTTGAGGAAGAACAGCACGAAGCCCACGGCAAGGACCGCCCAGATTTTCCCCCACGTGATTTTCTCGCCCTTCACGCCCTTTGTCCCCAGACAGGACAGGGCAAGCAGGAGGACGGCAAATAGTTTCGTGTAGAGGATGGAACGGAACAGCCCCGCCGTGCGGTTGAAGTTCATCAGTATCCTGTCCACCACACCGATGTCCACACCCCAGAGCCGTATGGCTTCATAACAGAACCAGTACACGTTCATGACCACTAAAATAATACTCACGGCACGCAGAAAATCCATGATTTTCGCCAATGCCCTCAAATCGTCTTCTTGTTGTGACATACCTTGAAATTGTTTTGATTGTTGATACTTTGTCTGACTGATTACATTCCCAAGCCCTTGCGCTTCTTCTTTTTCTTCCTGCGCTGCATCGCCCGGATGAAGGCTTCCTCCTCGGCGTCCACTGCCGGGCCTTCGGGAGAGAACAAGCCCATGCCGTCCAAGTCCCTTCCGTATTCGGAAGTGGACGGAGCTTGCGTTTCTTCCTGACCCTCCGTGGTAATGGAAAGCGGAACCGGCGGCTGTCCGGCGTATGGCAGCGTGAAGTGTTCCTGCAAGGCGTTGGCGGACAGTTCCCTGCCCATGCGTGAGCCGTTCAACACGCATCCTGTTCGGTGGTCGATGAACGTGGCCCCGTAGATGCGTCCTTCCTCCGTATAGCGCAGCACGGTGTCAATACCTTTCTCCTTGAGTGTGGCAATGAACCTCTCCTTGTCATACGTGCCTTGCAGTACGGAAAGGACGGTGCGCTTCGTCATGTCGGCGAGTTTTCTGTCCTTGATTTCCGTTTTTGAACGGGCGAACTTTCTCTGTACGGCATCATAGCCGACGGACTTCCCGAAGAGCGAGGACTTGAAAGGATTGCCGACCTTGTTGCCACTGTCGTCCGTAACGGAATAGACCAGCCCATTATATTCCCGTCCGCGCACGTTGCCCCTCGCTTCCTCCACCGTCATATTATATAAGGAAA
>OFRZ01001432.1_pt1 | contig 14991 bp, 15 predicted proteins | sample 1543181 | NCBI WGS metagenome assembly OFRZ01 (sample SAMN04209245, study PRJEB22552) | human gut metagenome | biome: gut; material: feces | host: Homo sapiens | place: USA: Oklahoma | reverse complement strand
TAAAGACTTGCGGGGCTCTTTGCCTGTGATCTGCTTTACCTTTTCCTGTGCAGAGATCATACGGGTAGAACCGCCTACTAACAGCACCTTTCCAAGCTCAGAAGCAGTGATGCCTGCATCCTTTAATGCATTCTGTACCGGAATTGCGGTGCGCTCGATCAGGTCATGGGTCAGCTCGTCAAATTTTGCTCTGGTTAAGTTCATATCCAGATGCTTTGGTCCCTCTGCAGTTGCAGTGATGAACGGAAGGTTGATATTGGTAGTAGTAGCGGTAGACAGCTCCTTCTTTGCCTTCTCAGCTGCTTCCTTTAATCTCTGAAGAGCCATCTTATCAGCGGAAAGATCTACGCCCTCTGCCTTCTTAAACTCAGCGATCATCCAGTTTGTAACTGCATTGTCAAAGTCATCGCCGCCAAGATGGGTATCGCCATTGGTGGAAAGAACCTCGATTACGCCGTCACCGATCTCGATAATAGAAACATCAAAGGTACCGCCGCCTAAGTCGTATACCATGATCTTCTGCTCATTTTCATTGTCAAGGCCGTAAGCCAGCGCTGCCGCTGTAGGCTCGTTGATGATACGCTTTACTTCCAGACCTGCAATCTTTCCTGCGTCCTTGGTTGCCTGACGCTGTGCGTCATTAAAGTATGCGGGAACAGTGATAACAGCCTCTGTTACTGTCTCGCCTAAGTAGCTCTCTGCATCTGCCTTCAGCTTCTGAAGGATCATGGCGGAAATCTCCTGTGGTGTGTACTTCTTTCCGTCAATGTCCACCTTGTAGTCTGTGCCCATATGGCGCTTGATGGAAGAAATGGTGCGGTCTGCGTTTGTAACTGCCTGACGCTTTGCTGGCTCGCCTACCAGTCTTTCACCTGTTTTTGTAAATGCCACGATAGATGGTGTGGTTCTTACGCCCTCTGCATTTGCGATAACGGTTGGCTTTCCACCTTCCATAACGGCAACGCAGCTATTCGTTGTACCTAAGTCGATACCAATAATCTTGCCCATAGTTATTTCCTCCTGATTTGATCAATCTATAAAATATTTTAGTTTGCAACTTTAACCATACTGTGTCTTACAACGCTGTCCCGGTACATATATCCCTTCTGGAGCTCCTCCGCAACGATATTTTCTCCCAGGCTCTCATCCTCCACATGCATCACTGCATTGTGGAAATTGGGATCAAATTCCTTTCCGGCTGCCTCAATGGGCTTTACTCCGGCTTCCTCAAAGACCTTCTGGATCTGCTTGTAGATTTTTTCCATGCCCTCTGCAATGGGATCTTCCTTTTTATCCTCAGGGATTACTGCCAGGCCTCTCTCAAAATTGTCGATCACGGGAAGGATGCGCTCAATGATATCTCTGGCGCCCATCTCATACATGGAAGATTTCTCCTTTTCCGTTCTCTTTCTGAAATTTTCAAATTCAGCCATCTGGCGTTTTACCCGGTCGGTCAGCTCCTCGATCTTTTCATCTCTCAGATCCTTCTTTTTCTTAAAGAAACCTCCCTTTGACGCGTTATCCGCAGCTTCTTCTGTCTGAGTCTCTGCTTCCGCAGTTTCCTCTTTGACAGCGTCTGCCGCTTCCTCTGTCTCCGGAATATCTGTTACTTCTTCCTTCTTATTATCTTCACTCACTGCTTATCACCTTTCATCCTTTTTAAATGCTGCATCCAGCTGGCTCATCAGATTCCGCAGCGTTCCAAGGACCTTTTCATAATCCATACGCTTCGGTCCGATAATTCCGACTGTTCCCCGAAGTCCTCCGCCCAGATCGTAATTGGCTGTAACCACGCTGCAGTCCTTCATGGACTGAACCGGCGTTTCATCACCGATATAGACCTGGATCCCGGCGTCACCGCCGTTTTCCGTATTGACCTCGGAAACAAACTCCTGAAGCATTTCCTTGTGCTCCAGTGTCCCGATCAGCTTGCTGGCCTTATCGCCTTCTGAAAGCTCCGGATACCGAAAAATATTCGTAGCCCCGCTGGTATAAATCTGAAGATCTTCTCCGCCGGCCTTGATCGCTTCCGCAACCTCGTTTAAGACCAGCTCCACCACCTGGCTGTGAATGCCTGCATCCTCCTTCAGACGACTGATGATATCCAGATTGATTTCTTCAATCGTCAGCCCGTTTAAGCTGCTGTTTAACAGGATGTTCAGATTCAAGAGTTCCTGTTCCCCCAGCTCTTCCGCAATATCGATCATGGTATTTTTAACGATATTTCCTTCTACCACAACCACTACCAGAAGCTTATGTGCCTCTACTCTGGACAGCTGGATAAATTTCAGCTTTGTCTTGTGGTAGCTGGGGCCGCTGATCATGGCCGCATAATTGGTATTGGCCGCCAGAACCTGAGCCATCTTTTTAAGGACTAGTTCCAGCTTATCAACCTTCTGAACCATCATATCCTTAAATTCTGTAACTTCATTGTCCTTTTCCTGCATGATCTGGTCTACATAGAACCTGTATCCCTTATCGGAAGGAATACGCCCTGCGGAAGTATGGGGCTGAATGATATATCCCATCTCTTCCAGATCTGACATCTCGTTACGGATTGTGGCAGAACTCAGTTTTAATTCTGAATACTTGGAAATGGTTCTGGAACCAACCGGTTCGCCTGTCTCCAGGTAGGTTTTGATGATCGCCTTTAATATGATGATCTTCCGGTTATCCAGCTGTGTATCCATCGTTTCCTGTCACCTTCCTCTCCTGCGATTATTAGCACTCAATGCTTTGGAGTGCTAACATCTACATTTCATAATATATTCCTTTCTCTCTATTTTGTCAAGGGATTTTTCATTTTTTTCATGATCTTATTTCCTGTATATACAGTTTTCTCTTGACAAAAGTCCTCTCTGCCTTTATTCTGAACGTAGATTCATTTTTATTTCACAAATCAGAATTTCTGTCTGTTTTGTAACCTTCTAAACATTCTTTTATATACGTTTCAGATCCTGTTCAGGAATGATATCCGGACAATATTTTTCTTACCTGCTATGAAGCTGCCTTTTGCAGTTTACATAAATATAATGTACTAAGGGGGTATACATTTGGTATACGACGTATTTCTCAACAAAATCAAAACGGGCATGGAACAGGCCCTGGGAAAGGAGTATGAACTGAGCCTGCACAGGATCACCAAAAACAACGGCCTGATTCTGGATGGTCTGTGCATTTCCAAAGACAAAAATCCGGTAGCTCCTGCTATTTATCTCAATAACTGCTACCATCAGTATCTGGAAGGCTGCTCTTTGGAGGAAATCACTCAGGAGCTTTTGGAACTGTACCGCTCCAATGAGGCTTTGCCCACCATTCATCCGGCCCGGCTTTCCGATTACAGCGCCATGAAATCCCGGACCGCCTGCCGCCTTATAAACACGGCTGCCAATGAAACACTTTTGCAGGATATGCCTCATATTCCATGGAACGATCTTTCCATCGTATTCTACCTGTTTCTTCAGGAAAATGATACCGGTATAATGACTGCCGGAATCCATACCTCTCATCTGAATACCTGGGGTATTTCCCAGGATGAACTCTTTCAGGCTGCCATCTCCAATGTTTCCCAGCTCTTTCCTCCGTCCATTACCAGTATGGACTGTATTTTAGAGGATCTGACAGACTCCGTCCCCGACCTGAACAGACAGGCCATGACCCCTTTCTATGTTCTTTCCAATACCTGCGGAATCAACGGAGCAATCTGTATGCTCTATCCTGATGTTCTTAAACATTTCTCAGAAGGGATTGAACGCGACGTGCTGATTCTTCCCTCCAGTATCCATGAAGTTCTGCTTCTTCCCGATGAAGAAGACATTTCTTATGACGAACTCAGCCAAATGGTAGCCCAGATCAATGCCTCCGAGGTTCTGCCTCAGGACCGCCTCTCCAACCAGATCTATCGCTACAGCCGGAGATCTGATTCGATTGAGATCGTATCTTCCTGCATGCTTCCCCTCAATTAAAGCATACAAAAGGAGCTGCTGTACGAACCCTTTCATCCGTTACAGCAGCTCCTCTTTTTACCTATCCTTTATACAATCCTTACTGAACCCAGGCTCCCGATCCGTCTACATATCTTCCATCCGGTGTCCAGGTATTTCTAAACATCACTCCGCTTCCGCCCATATAGTACCATCTGCCATTCACAGACTGCCATCCGGTTGTCATAGCGCCGCTTCCATCCAGATAATACCACTGTCCGTTCTGCTCCAGCCATCCTGTCTGCATTACGCCGCTGCTGTTTAAATAATACCATCTGCCGCTTACATACTGCCAGCCCGTCTGCATCTCACCGCTTCCATTGAGATAATACCACTGTCCGTTTACATTCTGCCAGCCGGTTGTAAGAGCACCATTGGAACCAAGATAATACCACTGACGGTCTACCTTCTGCCAGCCAGTAAGCATATATCCGGAACGGTCAAAGAGATACCACACTCCATCGATCTGTTTCCAGCCATCTGCCGGATAACCGCCTGTAGAGTAAGAATACCACCAGCGTCCGCCTTCCTGTACCCAGCGTCCGCTTCCACCGTAAGAACCTGCCTCATCCTCATCTACATACAGGGAAGAAGAATCCTCAGACCACTCGCCTGCCTTGTCATTATAGCTTGCAATAGCTCTCACACGGAAGGTATAATCTCCTTCTTTATTAAAATATCCGGAAAAGTCAAAATACGTATTAGATGTATTGACAGTTGTAACCGTTTTGTCATCTCTTAACAGCTTTACATCATAGCTCTTGGAACCCTCTACCTCGTCCCACTCAGCCGTGCTGTCATTCCAGTCCAGATTATCAGCAGCCTCCAGCTTGCCTCCGATACGGTCCAGCTCTACCGTCACTTCCATATAATCGCCGTCATCATAAATTTTTGCCTTTTTAAACTCAGCATCACAGCCGCTTATCTTAAAGTGGCTCTTGCTGGTATAGGAAAAACGGTATCCCTCAGAAGCAGAAAGTTCTACCTTTACCTCGGGAACATCTCCTACCGTCCAGACATCCTTATCCTCCAGATTCGTGTACTCTACGGAATCCACATCATATGAATCGTCTCTGGCCCTTACGCTGATATCACCAATATCATCTCCGCTCTCCGGCTCCTTATCATAAGAAAATTCCAAACGCACTGTATCGATCTTCTCCGTGCCCGCATAGACCGGAAATACAGCCATAGCTGACAAAAACGCTGCCATTGCCAGGGAAAACATTTTCTTTGTATACATATACCTCTCCTCCTTATATTTAAGATTCGTTTTGTTTCTTTTGTATGATTTTATTATAAAGGAAAGTTTGGATTTATGCAATTTCATAATTCTTACAAAGAGTTTACAATTCCTTACAGCCCCAACCGGTTCCCAGACTATTCCATATCCAAAAGCAGCTTTTTCACTTCCACCATACGGTCTCTGAGCCGAGCCGCCTCCTCAAAGTTTAACTCGGCTGCTGCCTGACGCATCTTCTTTTCCAGTTCCTTTGAAAGCTTTTTAAGTTCCTTCTCATCCATAGATTCCGGATCCTTCGTATCTGCGAAACTGTCATTTTCCACGGCCTTTGAAATGGTGATCAGGTCTCTTACTGCCTTTTTAATGGTTGTAGGCGTAATGCCATGCTCCTCATTATATCTCTGCTGGATCTGACGGCGGCGTTTCGTCTCCTCAATCGCCACCCGCATGGAATCTGTGATGGTATCGGCATACATGATCACATGACCCTCAGAATTCCGTGCCGCACGGCCAATTGTCTGAATAAGTGAGGTTTCTGAACGGAGAAAACCTTCCTTGTCCGCATCCAGAATCGCCACCAGCGTAATCTCCGGTATATCAAGGCCCTCTCTTAAAAGATTAATCCCTACAAGCACGTCAAACACATCCAGGCGCATATCCCGGATGATCTGCGCACGCTCTAAGGTATCAATATCGGAATGGAGATATTTCACCCGAATTCCCACTTCCCGCATATAATCGGTAAGATCCTCTGCCATCCGCTTTGTCAAAGTAGTGATCAGAACCTTATGATGGCCTGCCACCTCCTTGTTCACCTCTGAAATCAGATCGTCAATCTGCCCCTCCACAGGACGGACAAATATTTCCGGATCCAGAAGCCCGGTCGGACGGATGATCTGCTCCACCCGCATCAGCTCATGCTCCTGTTCATAGACAGAGGGCGTAGCTGATACAAACAGCATCTGATCAATCTTGCTTTCAAATTCCGAAAAATTTAAAGGACGGTTGTCCAGGGCAGAAGGAAGGCGGAACCCATAGTCCACCAGCGTCATTTTTCTGGAACGGTCTCCCGCATACATGCCCCGTACCTGAGGCAGAGTGATGTGGGACTCATCTACAATAATGAGAAAGTCTTTGGGGAAATAATCAATCAGGGTACAGGGAGGCTCTCCCGGTGCTGTTCCCGTCAAATGTCTGGAATAATTTTCAATACCAGAACAAAAGCCTGTCTCCCGCATCATTTCCACATCAAAATTCGTGCGTTCGGAAATCCTCTGAGCCTCTAACAGCTTATCCTCACTCTTAAAAAATGATACACGCTCCTTTAATTCCTCTAAAATATGTTCCGTGGCCTCCATCATCTTTTCCTTGGGAACCACATAATGAGATGCCGGAAAAATCGCCACATGCCCCAGCTGGGCCTTCACCTCTCCAGTCACGGTATCAATTTCCATGATCCGGTCTACCTCATCCCCAAAAAATTCCACCCGGAAGGCCTGACCGTCTGAGTAGGCCGGATAAATGTCCAGAACATCACCCTTGACCCGAAAGCTTCCCCGCTTAAAGTCCATGTCATTGCGGTCATACTGGATTTCGATCAGCTTGCGGATCACATCATCCCGGTCCTTTTCCATCCCCGGTCTCAGTGAAATAACCATCTCCTGATAATCAATGGGACTTCCCAGACCGTAAATACAGGATACAGATGCCACGATGATCACATCGCTGCGCTCGGAAAGAGCTGCTGTAGCCGAATGGCGCAGCTTGTCGATCTCATCGTTGATGGCGGAGTCCTTTTCAATGTAGGTGTCCGTGGAGGGAACGTAGGCCTCGGGCTGGTAGTAGTCATAATAGGATACAAAGTATTCCACTGCGTTACCCGGAAAATACTCTTTGAACTCACCATAGAGCTGTGCTGCTAAGGTCTTATTGTGCGCTATTACCAAAGTCGGCTTATTTAACTGGGCAATCACATTAGCCATGGTAAAGGTCTTTCCGGAACCCGTAACCCCTAGTAAAGTCTGGAATTGATTGCCTTCCTGGAACCCTTTGACCAACGCCTCAATGGCCTGGGGCTGGTCGCCGGTGGGGGCGTATTCGGAATGTAATTTGAAGATTTTTTGTTCATTTTGCATAAAATCCACCTCCAGATTTCAAAGTAAAAAAGGACGCCTATAAGGCAAAAATTCGTCAAGGAACTTTTCATTTTCGTCGTGGCGCTTTCTCAGATTGCGGCAAAATAGGCCCACGACGAATTTTGTTCACAATCTGCTTTTTTTGCAACCTGCCGTACCCATGTAATTCTATATGGACGAAACAGGAACAAACCATATAAAAAGGACTCAGACATTGCACTTTCGTATATCACAAAGCAACGAGTCAAGTGACTGCTTGCAGGCATTTGGCGACTGCCATTGACAGTAGACTCTTTGCGTCTACTATATCACAAGTTCTTTCAAAAGTACAGAAGCAGTGAACATCTGTTCTTTTGCTTTTACGCAGTCTCCGGAAGGAATCCTATTACATCCACCACAATCTCCAGCAGTTCGTTTTTAAAGAGCTCATTTTCTTCCATATCTGGAAACACCATGTTCATATACTCCTCTATTTCCGGTACTCCATCCGCTATGATCTCTCTGTTGTCAGCATAAACGTCTCTTCCTAACTGTCATTCCACTTTTAAGATACGGTTAATATAATCAATATCCGAATATTTTACGCCATTGATTTCGGATCTGCCAGGACTCCAGATAGCTGTAAAGCTTCTCTTTCTTTGCGAAGGTGCGGTTCCCGGCCTCGTCATACTCATAAGTATAGGTGGCCTTGTCAAACTGCCCCCTGCTCTCCGTGCACTTTATAAGCTGCCCGTTGTCATCATAAATGAAGTTCCGGTCCGTAGTCTCCCACTCCGGGTTCTGGTTCTGCCACGGGTTCGTTCCGATTTCTTTAGAGTTTCGATATATGCCTTTCCTTTAATATCATATCTTTGTGCTGATTCAATCAGAAAAGAATCCTCAAAATAATCCAGATATTTCTTAATGGTAGCGGAAGTGATTCTGGATTTCTTTATCGTCTTGAACGTATTCTTCAGTTTTTCCGGATTGGTCAGCGAACCAATGGCAGAAGAAAGAATATTCAGCAGATCTTCCAGTTCTCCAATGTTCTTCACTCGGTTACGTTTGGTAATATCTCGAAGATAAATCTCATTGAACAGATTCTGTAATGCAGCTGCCTTATCGTTTGCTCCCTCACGAAGGACAACCAGAGGGATACCGCCGTATAGCATATATTCAGATAATCCCATGTACTTATCACCGTTGTAATCGGTAGCTATATCTTTGGACAGGAGTTTTGCGTTACTTCCAGTCACAAATACATCCATATTATCTTTACGAAGATAACCATTCAGAACAGCTTCAAAACAATCCAGCATCTGAATTTCATCAAGCAGCAGATAATACATTCCTTCACCTGCAACTTTGGAACGGATATATGCCATGAACTTTTCAGGGTCAACTCCACGCTTTTCCTTTTCAATCTGAATCAGGCTTTCGCCAATCAGATAAAGATCATCGGCTGAGTCAAAAGCAATGCGAATGATATGGTCAGCATCAACTCCGCTTTCCAATAAGTGATGATAAAACAGATTATTCAGTAAGCATGACTGCTGCATATCTATGATAATATTTCATTAAGAAGTTTTTGATATTTTGTCCCCAAAGATACAATCATCAACTTATACCACGTATCATGTGAAAATTCACCATTTTCGATACACCATATTTTATAATGCAAATCTCTGGTAACGGTATTTTGTTATTATAAGCACTTCCTACCACGCTTTTCCCAATGGCAGATTCCAGTCTACCGCATAGAAGGAGGTCTCCTGTTTCAGCTTCTTATACAGGTTTTTCCTCGTCTTGTACTTATCCGGCGAGTTGTTCCAATACTCATATCCTCTCATATAGCTCTCCGCCATATCATCCCATGAGACAAAACGTGCCTGGATCGTTTTTGCGGCTGAGAGCATCTGATCCAGCATTTCTGTCTCCGTATAATACTCTGCCAGATAACACTCTCTCAATACCTGCATGGCCCTGCAGTAATCCCAGCCGTCGATTGCTCCTTCTCCTCCGCGTTTATACGCAAGGAGCATATCCTTAACGAATTCATTATCCTTATACTGCTCCTCGATCTGCTGTTCCGTTCCATTCAGGTATCCCATATAAAAAAGCAATCCCATTTCTTCCTGAAATCCGGAGCGGTGGCCTGAGGTCAAAATCCAGTTAATAGTAGAATCAGCAGATGCGCGGTCTGTTATCCCCCATGCCATTTCCAGCCTGGTCCTGGCATCACCCGCGTATTTTTCCGGGGTGCTTACAAAATACTCCTGATTCCATCCCGTTTCATTTGCAATGATTGCATACGTCGCATAAAACCATTGCTCTGCCTGCTCCTTTGTAATGGATACCGCCGGGGCTGTTTCCTGCTGCAGCCATGCTCCGCTGGACTGAAACGTATATGATACCCCGTCTATTGTCTGAGTGGTATCATGCAGCATTTCGCCTGTAGGCGCACAGTAATACCATTCTCCATTCGACTCAATCCACCCGGCCTGCATGTAGCCTGATCCATTAAAATAATACCAGTTTCCAGAAATCAGCTCCCAACCGCCGGCTGGATAAGAACCATTATCCTGCTCATACCACCAGCCCGTACTGTCCTGCTTCCACTGTGCACCGTAGACGGGGAGTGAAACGGATAATGCCGTTCCAATTATAATAGCTGCTGTGGTTGCTTTTTTCTTCATAACCGTTCCTTCTTTCGTATATGAAATTGACAACTTTATGGTATCCGATCTTTTTTCTGCTTTTCGGTCTTATCATTGCGGATATAGCAGATAACCAGAGAAACCAGCACGAAAACTGACATTATCCTGGAAACCTTTATGTACAGAAGCTCACTCTGTTTTGCTTCTCTGTATTCTTCCATCAGCGCCTTTGCTTCCTGAGGAATCTCATCTGCATCTTCTATGGGCTTCCCATCCTTTTGAAATTCCAGTATTTCCAGAGGACGTTTGTGTTCACTTATATATACAGATGAATAGAAAATCTCAAGCAGCACTAAAAAAATAAAAACCAAAATACGTCGTTTGCTCATCTTTTAAATGCCCCCTTTTTAATGCTGGGACGTATCATTTTTCTTTTATGTGGACTTTCGTCACCCTAGCCGTGGGACATCGCCCAGCAAAAATAATCAAAACACTTAGTTTTACGCTGATAAGGAAGTATTCACAACAACTTATAACTAACGCTGACAGACAGGGTGCAAACAGAGAGTTAATCACTTTCAATAGTGGTCGGCTCTCTGTTTTTCTATCTTCACTTTGTTACGCAATAGAACGTCATTTTTGAGGGTAGAAGTATAAAATATCATCTAAGCGTTTTACACATTCCCTTCCTATCCTTTCCCTAATCCCTCTCCTTGGGGGCAAAGCAAAGCGGCAGAGCCGCCGGAATGGAAAAGAACGGAACGGAAAAGGCTTTCAATGGAAATCATAAACAGAGTATTGGAAAATCACTTGTTTCCCCAAAATAGTAATTGCTTTCTCGCTACATTGATTTACGCACCGATAACATAAGGTACACCGTCCGTTTGCTACAATCTTACATTTGGATAATGACAAATTATTCATAGGACACACCAATGCACATTTCCCGCACTTTATACAAGCGTCGGTATCTATCTGTATTTTGTTTGAATATTCTTGTGTTTTATGGTAAAACCAAAGCCGCTGTCCCAAAAGCCCTGCAATATGGCATAAAAATCCCAAACCGTCTTTAGTTGGAGTACCATTTTTCAAATTGCACACCGCTGATTTTATGCGTTCTTCTGCTTGTATAACAATTTGCTTATTTTGAGCCGGAGTACACTTTAAGGCTTTTACATCACAAATACAATCCGGCATTTTCAGATGAAGTCCACCCCATACCTGTGCGCCGTATCTCTCGAACAATCTTGCAGATACGCCCGCACCATCGCCGCTAAACAGTCCCATTGTTGCAATAATGAAAACACGTTTTCCTTTCCATATATCAGAATTTTCGCAGATAAAATCCCGTACAATTTTAGGCAAATTACTGTAATAGATTGGATAAGCAAAAATAATGTCTTTATGATATGTAACTTTTTCCATTGTACCTGTATCTTCTAAAGGGGTTATTTCAATATTCCTATCATATAGAGCAACAAAGTTTTCTAAACAATATTTTGTATTTCCTGTTCCGCTAAAATAAATCCCTATCATATTTTTTCTCCCGTATTATCTAAAAAGGAAAGTTGAAAAACGTCCATAAAATCAATGACCTTCTCTCTCCAATCATTATCATAATTTACATTATTCATGGTGGCTAATGAAGTAACGCCATGTATAAAAGCCCAAATGGTTATGATAATATCATTTTGCTTTTCTTCCGAATAGTGCGTCTGCCCTAATAATTTACTTACAATATTTTTATAGATAATATAAGGTTTATAGTTTTGGTCGTCTGGTATTGATAACGATAAGTCAATTTTTATATTGGATTGAGAATATAAAAATTGAAAATAAGCAGGGTTCTCTACAAAGAAAGATACATAGGCTATCCCCATATCTTTCAATATTTCTGCGACATTATTATTCTTTTGAACGGTACTTTCTAATTGTTTAGAAAATCTATCTGTGATAAATAATTGCATTGCTTCAAGCAGTTCTTCTTTATTTTGAAAATGGCTGTAAGGGGCAGCATGGCTGACCCCACACGCCGCAGCTACCTTTCTCAAAGAAAAAGCATTTACTCCCTCTGTACTTACAAGCTGAATACCTGCTTCGATTAAAGCGTTTCGCAAGTCTTTATGATGATAAGTCTGTCGTTTCTGTGCCATGCTAAGTCCTCCAATCTTTACACTGTCTATATTATAAAACCTAAACTTTACAGTGTCAAGTTTGAGGAGGATTTTAAGTTGTGATACTTGAAATTATTTTTTCCTAAACGGTTATTTATTTGGCATTTCAGAAACTTTTCCGTAATAAGAGATAAGAAAAACTTTTTCAAAATTTTCTCTCAAAACTTCGGCAAAATCGCTCTGCTCGGTGTTGTAGGTAGTGAGAGGAAAATCAGAGGGTTTGGGATACTTCCCAACAAGCAAAATGCAGGGCATTTTCGGAAAAGAGTACTCTTTTCCTATGCTTGCTACGAAACTTATCACATTACAAATCAAAGAAAGGACGGGAAAGGAATGGAACGGAAACAAGAACAAGATACAACAGATGATAGGCAGAAACAGGGAAATCCGGCAGATGAAACAGTGATTTATAAAATCGGCGGCACATTCTATGAAGTGTCTACCTCTTGCGGCGGTTCTGAACCGCTTTTTGAAAAGATGAAGCGGCTCATAAAATCAGAAAATCTCAAAGCGCCTACTGACAAAGGAAAAGAAGTCCGCTATAATGAAGATAGCAACCTGTCTGTCGGGCGTTCATTACAGGAGGAATGAACATGACAGCAAATACATATAAGCCCGAACAGATAACCGCATTATACGCCCGTTTAAGTCAAGAGGACGCATTGGACGGGGACAGCAACAGCATTGTCAATCAAAAAGCAGTTTTAACAAAATATGCTTCGGATAACGGCTTTACAAATCCTGTATTCTTTATTGATGACGGCGTTTCCGGTGTAACTTTTGCTGGGGTTAGATAGCGATACTTTTTACATCTACCATGTTACGGCGGTCATGGTTGACAACTTGCGTCGGCTCCTGCTCGGTATCAACCTGTCCGACAAAGCTATAATGGATTTCGATTTTCCGGGTGTTGGTTTCCCGGTCTAATTCATGTATCAAAATACGGTCGATAAACTCATGGACGTTTTCATAGGTCAATTCCTGTATGTCGCTGTATTTCCCGACAATCTGAATAAACCTTGATATATCCCTTTTTCGCTCGGTAACGGTTGCGATCTGCTGTTGTAACTCGTCTATCCTTGCGGCAAGGGATTTCTTTTCGTCCTCATAGCCGGAAGTTAGAAACACAAACCGTTCATCTGTCAGTCTGCCTAATGCGTTGTCCTCATACAGCTTGCGGAAAAGCGTGTCAAGTTCGGTCATACGCGCCTGTGCTTTGAAAAGTTCCTTTTGCTGCTGCGCTAATGCCTTTCTCGCTTCCATGTCGCCGTACTCGGTAGCTTTACAGATAAAGTCCTGTTCGTGTTCCTTAACATACCGCAAAACCCGCCGCATATCTTCCAGCACTAAATCAAGAAGTACGTTTTTGCGGATATAATGAGAGGTACACTCGCTGCCTGTCCTTGCCCTGTTGCGCCATGCGCCGCAAGAATAGGAAAACTTGCGCGGCTCGATATTTACGCCCTGTTGGTAATACATCTTATGTCTGCAACCAGCGCAAAACAGCAAGCCGGAAAAAATATCAATCTCCGCTGCTTTTGTCGGGCGGTGGCGGGTAGCAATCCGCTTTTGCGCAAGTTCAAAGGTTTCCTCGTCAACAAGCGGCTCATGGGTGTTTGGGAAGAAATAGCGTTGTTCTTCTTCGTTCTTCCGGGTCTTTTTCGACTTGTAGGATACCTTGTGAGTTTTCGCGGTTATGGTATGCCCTAAATATTCCTGCCTTGCTAATATGTCATAGAGCGTTTTGTCCGGCCAAGTATAGGGGGCGATCATTGCCCGCTGATACCGCGCCTGTCCTGTACGCTGATAGCGCAACGCTCCAATCGTCAAGACTTTGTTTTCCGCAAGCCATTTTTGGATTTCGCACATACGCACGCCGCTAACAAACATAGCGAAAACCTGTTTGACAATCGGCGCGGTTTCCGGGTCGGGTATAAGGTGGTGGCGGTTGTTCGGGTCTGGGATATAGCCGTATGGATATTCCCCGTTGACGCGCTCGCCTTTTTGCGCCTGTGCCTGTTTAACTGCGCGGATTTTCTTGCTTGTGTCGCGGGCGTAAAACTCGTTAAACCAGTTCCGCAAGGGGGTAAACTCGTTATCCTCCCGCGCTGTGTCAACTCCGTCGTTGATCGCGATATAGCGTACTCCGTTTTCGGGAAATACAATCTCTATGAGTTCGCCCGTTTTCAGATAGTTTCTGCCAAGACGGGAAAGGTCTTTGGTAATGACCGTCGCCACTCGTCCGGCTTCCACTTCCTGCAACATCGCTTGCAGCCCCTCGCGCTCAAAACTCACGCCGGAAAATCCGTCGTCCACAAAAAACTTTGTGTTCAAAAAATGGTGTTCGTCCGCATAGCGTTGAAGTATCATTTTTTGGTGCTGTATGCTTCCGCTTTCTCCGGCTTGCATATCCTCTTGACTTAAACGGCAGTAAAGGGCGGTGATTTTATTCGACTGTAACATTAGTCCTCCTTTCCGACAGCCGAATAAACAGGTATAATGTGTTGCTATCATTATACCATATCCCGCCGCCTAATGCACTACTCGGACGCTAAAAATCCCGGATTTCCGGGCTTTTTCTGCAAATCCTTTACAATGAGTTTCTCAATCTTTTTATGGATTGTATCGGTTGCCTTTTCACTCGGCAACGCTTGAACAAGATAGGTGATTTTCCCTATTTTGCGTTCGGTTGTAATTGTCTGTTTTTTATCCATTAGAAAAACCTCCTTTTCCTGTATGGATAAACTATATTCGTCAAAAGGCAAAAACGGGCGGTTGTTAGCTGCAACCTCACGGGAGTTTCACCCCGGCCCATGCTTA
>OFRZ01001399.1_pt1 | contig 15296 bp, 15 predicted proteins | sample 1543181 | NCBI WGS metagenome assembly OFRZ01 (sample SAMN04209245, study PRJEB22552) | human gut metagenome | biome: gut; material: feces | host: Homo sapiens | place: USA: Oklahoma | reverse complement strand
ATAATCGCGATTTCAAACGAGGACTAAAGCTGGGCAAAGTGACGAATCAGCATTTTACTCAAATCAGCCTGAGCTATCTGCGTAGTACCTTGAAACACCTGTGTGAACGTTACGGGATAACCTATCTGGAACAGGAAGAATCCTATACTTCTCAGGCCAGCTGCCTGGATTTGGACAACATTCCCGTATACCAGCCGGATGCCCCCTATACAGGAACGTTCAGCGGTAAACGAATCCGGCGCGGTCTGTACCGTTTCGCCAACGGCAGGACGGCCAATGCCGACATCAACGGCGCCGCCAACATACTCCGTAAAAGTAAGCAGAACTTCGATTTCGAAGGACTGTGTAAGGGGCTTTTGGACAGCCCTTTGAGAATAAGGCTATCCTGATTTCAGGAGGAAACTTAAACAGCAGCCTTCTCAAGAATCTCCCGTTTCTATAAGCGGGAGAGGTTCAAACTGCCTTTTGAAAAATATAAATGAAAATAGATTGCCTTGGGAAAGAGCCTGCGGGAATTCAAAGAAGCCGTCAACACGGCGGATGTCAAGACCGACGAAAAGAATAATGATGAGGTAGAAACGGAATCAAAAGATAAAGCGGCTAAAGAGTCGTAAACGACATCTTTCAGCGGGGCCAGTACATGATGACGGCGACGCCGATGAGGGAAATGAAGCCACCGATGATGTCGAAACGGTCCGGGATGACGTTGTCGATAGCCCAGCCCCAGAGGATGGACAAGACGATGAAGATGCCACCATAAGCGGCGTAGATTTTTCCGAAATTCCCCTGGGGTTGCAAGGTCGGGATGATACCGTATATCGTTAAAATAATGGCGCCCGCTAAGGCATAAACGATGGGTTTTCCCTCTTTCAGCCACAGCCATATTAAGTAGCCGCCGCCGATTTCACAGAGACCGGCCAAAATGAAATAGCCCAGGGATTTAAGGATTTCTGCCATGATTTTTGCCTTCTTTCACAGTGATTATTGAAATATACTATCAATAATCACTGTGAGTGTCAATAGGAAACGCGTCGTTTTGTAATATTTTTCACAAAATATGATTGCAGTCGCCGCGGGAAAGTTTTATACTATATATAAGGTTATCTCATACTACTATTGCAAAGTCATGAAGGAGGAGACTTTAGAATGTACAAACTTTCACAAATTCCTGAAGAGTATAAGAAGAAATTGATCACGGCCGAACAGGCTGCGGCTCTCGTCAAAGATGGCGACCGCGTTTCCTACGGCCTCGGCTGCGCTGCTCCGTATGATATCGATATCGAAATCGGTAAACGGGCGAAAGACCTGCATGGCGTCGAAATCGTCGCTACGACCGTCGTCAAAGATGAACCCTATGCGGCTTATCTCAACAGTGATTCGAACGAACAAATCCGTTTCGCAACGGCTCATATGAACGGTTTTGAACGCAAGATGTCCAAAGACGGCCGCTGCTGGTTCATTCCTATTCTCTTCAACGAATTGCCGAAGTATTGGGAAAACATCGATAAACTCATCATCCAGGTTCATCCTATGGACCAGTGGGGCAACTTCAACCTCGGGCCTCAGGCATCGGACCTTCGCGGCTTGATCCGTGCTGCTAAGACGATCATCCTCGAAGTCAACCAGAATATGCCGAAAGCTCTGGGCTATGAAACGGAACTGAACCTCTGCGACGTCGACTATGTCGTCGAAGGCTCGAACCATCCCATGCCGCAGATCCCCAACCGTGCAGGTACGGAAGTCGACGACAAGATCGCCGATTACATCATCCCCATGATTGAAGACGGCAGTACGCTCCAGCTCGGCATCGGCGGTATCCCGTCGGCTGTCGGCCGCAAACTGGCTGAATCGGATGTCAAAGATTTGAGCGGTCATACGGAAATGCTCGTCGATTCCTATGTCGATCTCTATGAAGCCGGCAAGATTACGGGCAACAAGAACCGCGATAAAGGCAAGATCATCTATGCTTTTGCCGGCGGCACACAGCGCCTCTATGATTTCATCGACGACAACCAGATCGTCTTCAACGCTCCGGTAAGCTACGTCAACAACGTCGGCGTCGTCGCCAGCATCGATAAATTCATCTCCATCAACGGCTGCATCGACCTCGACCTCTATGGCCAGGTCAACGCGGAAACGGCTGGCTATCAGCAGATCAGCGGTACCGGCGGCCAGCTCGACTTCGCCCAGGGCGCTTTCGCATCCAACGGCGGCAAGAGCTTCATCTGCGTCCATTCGACGCGTAAATTCAAGGACGGCCATGTCGAATCCCTGATCAAACCGACCCTCCCGGCTGGCACGGTCATCACGACACCGCGTTCGGCTGTCCACTACATCGTCACTGAATACGGTACAGCCCTGCTGAAAGGCAAATCGACGTGGGAACGCGCCGAAGCCCTGATCAACATCGCTCATCCGGACTTCCGTGAAGAACTCATCAAAGACGCAGAAAAGATGGGTATCTGGACCAAGACCAGCAAGATCTCCATGTAAATAGTAGTTTGCAGTTTAGCGTTTGTAGTTTGCAGTAGGTGGTTTTAAATTTAAAGCCATCCGCTAACCACTATCCACTAGCTGCTAACCACTTAAAAGGGGCTGTCGCATATGCGACAGCCCCTTTTACTATTCCCCAGCCAAGCTGGTGATTTTTTCCAGCATGTGCTGGTAGACTTTGATTTTTCCTTCCAGCTCCTGGCCGCTGCACGGATGGCAGTAGGCGGATTTCGTCATGTTGTCGAAGAAGTCCAGGACCATGGCGTCCAGGTCCTTATCAACGATGATGTAGAACGGGTCGGCCTGGCTGTTCATGGCCAGAGTGTTCTTTTTGAAGAAGCTCATGCGGTAGTTGGAATAGAAGGACAGGTTCGCTTCTTTATAGGCCAGGAAGGCCGGCGACAGGTGCATGGTCGACAAAGTGATGCCCTGGCTTTTATTCAAGGTCCTGGCGATGGTCTTCAGGTGGTCGATCCGTTCGGCTGGCGTCAGCGTGTATTGCACGTCGGTCAGGTCGATGTGGCCCGTTTCCAGATAGCGCATGAAAGACGGTGTCGGCACGATGACCGATACGCGGGCCTTGGCGATGATTTCTTCCCAGGTAATGCGCAGGCGTTCGATATTGCCGGCCCGTTCGTCTGGCGATTCGGCGATGAGCCGGTCGAAGACTTCCTGGGGCAGGAGGTATTCGATGCCGTTGGTCAGGAAGAAGCAGAACCGCGATGTTTCATAGAAAGACGTGCGGTAGCCGTAATCGTCGTTCCAGGGACTCTGGATGTGGGTCAGCAGTTTCGGCGTATGGTGGACGCCGAAGCGTTCGTAAATGTCGTGGACGACGGCCGGGTCATCCATATAAGAACACATCATCATGCCGCGATGGCTCTGGAGTGAGTATTGGATGGCGAACTGGTCCTTGAGGATGATCAGGTTGGCGTCGCTCAGGGCGGAGAAATCGTAAAAGGTGAATTCCGCATCCATGAAGCGGTTGAGGACGGCATAGAGCCGCGAAACGTATTCGGGATGGCGGCGCAGTTTTTCCTTGTCCAGGCCGACGCGGATGCGCAGGCGTTTATAATGGGACGGCACGTCGAGGTAGGACCAGAAGCCGTCGTCGTAAAAATCGAAGAATTCCCCGTAAATGACGAGTTCCTCCTTGCCCGTCAGGGTCGGGAGTTTTTTTCGGAATAAATCTTTTAAAAAGTGGGCTACCTTCTGATGGCTCGTGACGATGCGGACGGGCCAGGACTTTTTGGCCTTTTCCGTGCGCCCGCTCTGGAGCGACGTGCGGTAAGCCCGGCTCAGATAGTCGCTGATGGCAAAGACCAGGTCGGGCGTATCGGCGGGAAACGAAAAATAGCGGCAGCAGTCTTGGCGGCGATCGAGTTTTTCAATCGTTTCGGCAAAGAGTGCAGCCGCATCTTCATTGACGCGTTCAATGGCCCGTGACGATGGCAGCTTGGCCCCGTTGATCCACTTGCTGATGTACGATACGTCGTAACCGATGTATTCGGCCAGGGTCACGGACTTCATTTTCGTGAATTTCATGAATTTTTTCAAAGCAATCGGGTAGGTTTCTACAATCATGCACATTCCCCCTCTATATGGCAGCCGTCTTTTAATATATCCCCTCAGACGGCTGTTTATCTTATTTTAACACAAAATGAAGCCATAAAGAATAAATAAATTTAAGGAATAAATGATGAATTCATGAAAATTTCAAGTTTTCCTGTTTTTTTCAAGATGGGCTGGGACTATACTAAGGCCATGCTTGAGGACATCAAGCGGAGCAAGAATTTAGACATCATGATTATAGGAGGTGGACGGACGTGAGACCCTTTGTTTTTCCTCTTTCACAGCATATCGGCGCTCCATCGGTCCCGGTGGTCCAGTCTGAAGACAGGGTACAGCGCGGCCAGTGCATCGCTGAGGCTGGAGAAGGATTAGGAAGTCCGGTATATACGAGTGTATCCGGGATGGTCCTGGAAGTGACGGATGATGCCGTCATCGTTCGAGCTGACGACGTCCAGCCGAAAGAGTACGTGCCCCCTTACGGCACAGACTCCATTGGATTGTATCCGCCAGGCCGGAATCGTCGGCTTAGGCGGCGCCGGATTCCCGACGTATCAGAAACTGACCGTTCCCTTTTTGAACGGCGGCGTCGTCATTGCCAATGCTTCGGAATGTGAACCCGTCCTGACCCATAATATCAAGGCCATTGAGCGGGACTGCCGCCCGATGATACGGGGCCTGCAGCTGGCCATGGACCTCGTCCATGCCGATAAAGGCGTCATTGCCATCAAGGCCATCCACGGCGACGCCGTCCGGGCCTTACAGCAGGCCATCGCCGCTGACGACCGCCTGGCCCTTCATTTTCTGCCCAATGTCTATCCTGTCGGCGAAGAACGGGCTGTCGTCCGGGAAGTCCTGGGGACGCTCCTCGATGCGGGCAGTCTGCCGTCGAAAGCCGGCGCCGTCATCATCAACGTGGAAACGCTCCAGCGCGTGGCCGAAGCCGTCGATGACAAGAAACCGCTCATCGATAAAGACGTGACCGTAGCTGGCAAGCTGAACGGCCCGGAAGTCCAGGTCTTCCACGACCTGCCCTTGGGCATGGCCGTCAGCGACGTCCTGGAAAAGGCCGGCGGCCTGGGCAAAGAATATGGCGAGCTCATCATGGGCGGGCCTTTCATGGGCAGGCGGACGAGCCTGGACGCACCCATCGTCAAGACGACAGGTGGCATCATCGCGGCAGAAACGTTCCTGCCAGGGCCTGAAAAAATCGGCCTTCTCGTCTGTGCCTGCGGCGCCGATGAAAAGCGCCTCCGGGAAATAGCGGCCTCCATGGGGTCGGCCGTAGCCGGCGTAGCCTTTTGCAAGCAGGCCCATGAAGTCAAGCCGGGCGTCCGCAAATGCGACAATCCCGGCCACTGTCCGGGACAGGTCCAGCGGGTCATGACGCTGAAGAAAGAAGGGGCCCAGGCCCTGCTCATCAGTAACTGCACAGACTGCACCAACACGGTCATGGCCTGTGCGCCGCAGCTTCATCTGCCGGTCTACCATTGTACCGATGGCGCCCTGCGGGCAGTCCATCATAAATTAATCCGCCGCATCAAGGCGTAACTCATACTACACAGGGGGAGTGATTGTATGTCTATTACGAAAGATACCTTACAGAAACACCTTACAGATCCTGCCGTTTTCTGCTGCCGCCGGGCCAAGGGGACAGTCATCGGCGCTGCTGACCTGGAAGACCCGACGCTCTTCGACGATATGGTCGAAGCCGGCCTGCTCACGCTCAGCGACGACGGCCTGACCATCGAAGAAGTCCTGGGCAGCACGCTCTTGCAGGATGTCGAAGCCTTGACGCCGATTACCAAAGAAGTCCTGGATAAAGTCAATGCCAAGTCCGTCCCGGCCGAAGCACCGGCAGAACCGGCCAAAGCCTCGCCGGCTGCACCGGCCGCTCCGGCAGCTGCGCCGTCGGGAACGATTCACTTGAAGATAGATAAACTGGAAGGCCTGAGCCTGGATATCCCGGCCGGTACCATCCTGGGTGCCGCTGGCCCGCTGCCGGCAGTGCCGACGGAAAAGACGGGCGAAAAGAAGGTCATCCGCAAGCTCATCAAGAAACACATCAAAATCACCGATGTCGAAATCAGCGACAAGACGGCCATTGAAGATGGGAAGATCTTCATCGACGGGTCCATCGTCGAAAAGGCCGTCAAAGAGGACCCGCTCTGCGTCAGCATGAGCCTCGACGTCATTTATCCCGATAAACGCCACGTCTACACCGATACCATCATGGACGTAGCGCCCATTGCGACGAAAGTCGAAGGCGAACTCGGTGAAGGGGTCACCAAAGTCGCCGACGGCGTCGTATTCATGCTCACCGGCGTCGACGAAGACGGCGTCCAGATCCATGAATTCGGTTCGTCTGAAGGCTTCCTCGATGAAAAGATGTATTTCGGCCATCCGGGCTGCGCCGATGAAGGCGACATCATCATCCGCTGCCATGCCGTCATCAAACGCCTTACGGGCATGACCCGTCCGGGACCTTTTGCCGCTCATAAATGCGAAGACTACATCATCCAGGCCGTCCGCAATGAATTGAAGAAATACGACGGCGAAGTCGTCCGCGAAGAAGTCTGCGAAGACCTGCGTCGCAAGGGCAATCCCCGCGTCGTCCTGGTCAAGGAAATCATGGGCCAGGGGGCTATGCACGACAATGTCCTCTGCCCGAACGAACCGTGCGGCGTCATGGGCGGCCAGAAGAACGTCGACCTCGGCAACGTACCGATCGTCCTGACACCGAACCAGGTCCGTGATGGTTCCATTCACGACCTGACCTGCATCGGGCCGGCTACGAAAGAAATGACCCGTCATTATATCCGCGAACCCTTGGTCGAAGGCCTGGCCAAGGACGAAGAACTGGACCTCATCGGCGTCGTCTTCGTCGGCTCGCCGCAGGTCAATGACGAAAAACTCTGGGTTTCCGACCGCCTGGGCTCGCTCCTGGAAAGCCTCGACATCGACGGCTGCATCATTACGACCGAAGGCTTTGGCAACAACCACATCGACTTCATCCAGCACATCGGCCAGGCTGGCAAGCGGGGCATCCCCGTCGTCGGCGTTTCCTTCTGCGCCTACCAGGGACAGCTCGTCGTCGGCAATCCCTATGCCGATGCCATGGTCGAAGAAAATATGGACCAGGGCGGCTTTGAAAACGACGTGGCCGGCTGCTCGTGCGTCACCAAGGAAGTCGCAGCCCGCGCCATTCAGATGCTCAAGAATAAGATGGCCGGCGTCCCTATTGCGGCAGCACCGAAGAAATGGGACAATGCCGTCATCAACGCTAATAATAAACTGCTCGGTCTCCCTGAAACGGTCCTCCTCGACAAGGGGACGCTCCACTGATGGCCCGACTCGACTATCAGCTCAACCCGGTACTCATGGAAGGGACGGTCACCAAGGCCGCTGCTGACGACGTGGCTCTCAACCTGCGGGGGAGACTGGGCGTGATCCACGCAGCACCGTCTTTGTTCCTTCACCAGCCCCGGGAAGGCCGGAAATTCCGATTCTATTTTAGTTACATGCAAATCGTAGAGGCCCTGATCGATTACGATTATGCGCCGCTCGAAAAAGACCGGGAATTCACGCCGGTCCTGGCCGGCGGCGTCCTCAGCGAAGTCAACGATACGGCTATCAAAGCCGACTGCCTCGGCGACCTGGCCACCATTGCCGTACCGCGGCGCTGGGTCTTTACCGATGTCGCCCTGAAAGAGGGAGAATATACTGAATTTTACATCAGCCCCATGGCGGCTGTAGATGAACTATAGGAGGGGTAGTTATGAATTTAACGACTGTAGAAGGGATGCGTTCGGAAATCTTCGTTCCCGTTACACCGAAACCGGTATTCACAGAATTAAAGAAACCACTGAGTGAATGTAAAGTCGCCTTCATCACGGCTGGCGGCATCCATAAAAAAGACCAGACGCCGTTCAATACGTCCGGGGATTTCTCGTACCGCGTCATCCCCTTCGACACGCCATCGTCGAACCTGATGGTCACCCACGGTGGCTTCGACAACTCGGATATCAACAAAGACGTCAATGCCATGTTCCCCATCGACCGCCTGCACGAACTGGTTGCAGAAGGCTTCATCGGCTCCCTGCCGGAAGAAACGTATACCTTCATGGGCGGCGGCGGCAACGTCGAAAAATTCCGCAATGAAACGGGGCCGGAAATCGCCAAGAAGCTCAAAGCCCAGGGCGTTGACATCGTCCTCTGCACGGGTGGCTGCGGGACCTGCCACCGTTCGGCGACGATCGTCACCCGCTGCTGCGAAGCCGAAGGCATGAGCTGCTGCGTCATCGCCGCCCTGCCTCCCATCGCCCGCCAGCAGGGGGCACCGCGCATCACAGCGCCGCATGTCCCCATCGGCTCCAATGCCGGCGAACCGAACAATATCCCCATGCAGACGGCTATCCTCAAGGAATCCCTGGAATGGGTCCGCGACTGCCCGAGCTATAACGGCCTGAAAGTCCTCCCCTATGAATACCGTCACAATGTGTAATAACGGCACGTAATAAAAATGTAATAAAGTTAAACGTTGCACATATGTAAAATGATAGTATAATAAATTTGTTCTTAAAAATATTAAATAAATAAGAATATAAACTTAAAATAAACAATGGCGTTTATCTCCATGAGAGATGAACGCCATTGCTCGTTTTAAGGAATGAAAGGGGAGATTCGATGTGGCATGCTAATCAGGAGCGCCTGATGGAAAAACTGAGGGGAGAAGAACAATTCCTGGTCATCGATTCGCATACCATGGGAGAACCGACGCGTATCGTCGTCAATGGATTTCCTCACGCGCCAGGCAGGACGATGATGGAAAAGAAGCAGTACATCGCCAAGCACTACGATGCCTACCGCAAAGCCATCTTGCTGGAGCCGCGGGGCCATACGAATATGTTCGGCGCCATCCTCATGACGCCGGTCCACGAAGAAGCTGATGTCGGCGTCGTCTTCATGGACAGCGGCGGCTACCTGAATATGTGCGGCCACGGTTCCATCGGCGTGGCGACGGTGCTGGTCAATGAACAGATGATACCCGTCCATGAACCCTATACGGACATCTGCCTCGATGCGCCGTCAGGCCTCATCAAGGCCCACGTCAAAGTCGAAGCCGGCCGGGCCGTAGAAGTGACCATTACCAACGTGCCCTGCTTCTTGTACCGGACAGGGGTCACGGTCCCTGTCGACGGCTTAGGCCACGTTGCCCTGGACATCGCCTTTGGCGGCAGTTTCTTCGCCCTCGTCGACGCCGATGCTTTGGGGATGCGTTTAGAGCCTGAAAATATCCGGACTATCATCGACACGGGCATGAACATCCTCCGGGCCGTCAACGACCAGGAAGTCGTAGCCCATCCGGAACTGGACATCCACAGCGTCGATTTAGTCGAATTTTACGGTCAGGCCGACCGGCCCGAAGCGACCATGAAGAATGCCGTCGTCTTCGGCAACTACCAGATCGACCGCAGCCCCTGCGGGACCGGCACGAGTGCCAAAGTGGCGTCGCTGTACTTGCGGGGGAAATTGAAGAAAAATGAACTATTCGTTTATGAAAGTATAATGGGAACCTTGTTCAAAGCCCGCATCGTAGATGATGCCGAAGTCGGCGGCATGGCCGCGGCTATCCCGCAGATTACGGGCAGTGCCTACATCACCGGCATCAACTGCCTGGTCCTCGATGAGACGGACCCGTTCCGCCACGGCTTCCAGATTCAAGCCTGAATATACAGTTCCGGTCATGAGACCTGAATGATAGATTCCAGTCATACATGTGAAGAGGGGTGCCTGATTATGATGATGAACAGTAAGGTAAAAAAAGCAATCTTAGCCGGCCTGAGTGCCGTCGTATCCATATCTGTCTTAGCTGGCTGCGGCGGAGGTAGCGGCAGCAGCGATAAGGCCAGCCTGAAAGGGAAAGAGCTGAAAGTAGCGACCGGGATCTATGCGCCCTTTGCTTTCAAAGATGAAAACAGTAAGCTCGTCGGCTTCGACCTGGACCTGCTCGATGCCATGTCCAAGAAACTGGGCTTTACCTATAAAGTCACGCCGACGGAATACGATAACATGTTCATGGCTGTCGCCAATGGCGAATACGATGTCGGCATGGGCCAGGTCTGCATTACCGAAGACCGCAAGAAGAAGATGGACTTCACCGAACCCTATGAAAACGCAGGTTTGCAGTTCGTCGTCCGCAAAGATGAAAACCTTACGTCTGTAGATCAGTTGAAAGGCAAGAAAATCGCCGTCGAAAAGGGGACAGCTGCCCACAAATACGTAACGGAACACTGTAAGGATTCGGAAATCGTCGTCTTCCCGGCTATTTCAGCAGCCTTCATGGAAGTCGAACAGGGCAAGGCCGACGCCCTCATGCAGGATAAACCGAATGCCGTCTATTATTTGAAGAAGCATCCTGAAAGCGGTCTGGCCCTCTTGGGCGATGAAACGGCCAAGATCCCCGATGGCTTCGCCCTGCCCAAGGACAGCCCGTATAAAGCTGAATTCGATAAGGCCCTGAAAGAATTGCAGGAAGACGGGACAATCAAGAAACTGGAAGATAAATGGCTGAATGTCTAATGGCAGCAGCCAGTCAGCAGTGGCCCGGCAAGAGTCGTACTTTTGCCGGACTTCTTGCTATAAGGGGTCTTTTATTAAGGGGGGAATCTTATGTTTAACTGGGAACACTTGGACATCATCGTCGGTGTCGTTACGAAAGGCCTGTTCTGGACCGTCGTCATTTCCGTGACGAGTATCGTCATCGGCTATTTCATCGGGTTGGCTACGGGTTTTTCCCGGGCCCGCAATATACGCATCCTCAAGAGCATCAGCGCTTTCTACGTCTGGATCATCCGCAGTACGCCAATTCTGGTCCAGGCCTTGTACATCTATTTCGTCATGCCAAAACTCTTTGGCATCCATTTATCTCATGAAGCGGCAGGCATCCTCTGCGTTTCCCTCAATGCCGGGGCGTATATATCGGAAATCGTCCGCGGCGCCATCCTGGAAGTGCCTAAAGGTCAGTGGGAGGCAGGTATGTCCCTGGGGATGACGAAGCTGCAGATTGTCATGAAGCTCATCCTGCCCATGGCCTTCCGGACCATGCTGCCGGCCCTGGGCAACCAGTTCATCATTACCGTAAAGGATACGTCCATTTTGACGGTCATCGGCGTCGCCGAAATGACCTATCAGGCTGGCCAGTACGCTTCGTCGAACTTTGAATTCGTCGAAAGCTATACCGTCCTGGCCGTATTCTACTTAGTCCTGATTTCGCTGCTGACCGTAGCCGTCAATATTTGTGAACAGAAGATGGGAGCTGATGTAAAATGATGCGAATTGAACACTTGAAGAAACAGTATGGTGATAATCTGGTCCTGAATGACATCAGCCTGTCCCTGGACGATGAAGTCACCTGCATCCTCGGGCCGTCCGGCGCCGGCAAGAGCACCTTCCTGCGCTGCCTGAACCTGCTGGAATCGCCGACAGGCGGCGACATCAAGTACAACGGCCAGAGCATCCTCCAGCCGGGCTACGATATCCGCAAGATGCGCGAAGAAGTGACCATGGTCTTCCAGCACTTTAACTTATTTCCCCTGCGCAGCGTCGTCGGCAACGTCATGCTGGCCCTGCAGAGCGTCAAGCACATGAAGAAAGCCGATGCCCACGATATTGCCATGGAAATGCTGAAAAAGGTCGACATGGCCGATAAGGCCGAAAAGATGCCGGATATGCTCTCCGGCGGCCAGCAGCAGCGCGTCGCCATTGCCCGCGCCCTGGCCATGAATCCCAAGATGATCCTCTTCGACGAACCGACGTCGGCCCTGGACCCGGAACTCGTCGGCGGCGTCCTCGACGTCATGCGCGACTTGGCTCACAACGGCATGTCCATGGTCATCGTGACCCATGAAATGGCCTTTGCCCGCGACGTATCGGACCGCATCGTCTTCATGGCCGACAGCATCGTCCAGGAAGATACGACGCCGGCTGAATTCTTCAGCCATCCCAAGACGGAACGGGCCCGCAATTTCCTGAGCCGTTTCTTATCGTAAGGGAGGGAGTACGATGGAAAAATTCATCATTACCATCAACCGCCAGTTCGGCAGCATGGGCCGGCCCATTGCCAAGGAAATGGCCGAGGCCCTGAACGTCGAGTTTTACGACCGCGACCTCATCGAAGCCGCGGCGAAGCGGATGAACATGTCCTTGTCCATTGCCAGCGACCTGGAGGAATCGGCCAAGCCGAACCGCTTCTGGCGCATGTGCTTCCCCTTGGGGCACGACGAATCGCGGAAACAGGACGAGCTCTTCCAGGTGGAAAAGAAAATCATCCTGGATCTGGCTGATGCCAAGTCGTGCATCATCGTCGGCCGCTGCTCCGATTCTATCTTGAAATGCTCCAAGCACTTGCTGCGCATCTTCATCTATGCGCCCTATAAAGAACGCCTCAAGAACTGCGTCGAACGGCTCAAGATGGACGAACGGACGGCCAAGGAGATGATACGCAACGTCGACCGGGCCCGCGACGCCTACCAGGTACGCTACGCCGGCTATCTGCCAGGCGACTTCCACCATACGGATCTGCTCATCAACAGCAGCTTCCTCGGCGTCGAAGCGACGGCCCAGTATTTGACCGAACTCGTGCTCAAGAAGTATGGGTCCCATCATATCGAAGAGTAAAGGGACTGTCGCAGGAAGAGCCCTTCCTGCGGCAGCCCCCTTTCTTCCTGTTTTTTTTATTTTGATGATAGAGGTGAGCTATGTGATCATTTTCTTGTTATTAGGGCTATTGACCCTGTTGCTGTTTATTTTTTCCTTTTACTATATCCGCGACTTATATCGCTATCGGCGGTATCTGGGGCCTGGCCATGTCGGTGTCAACCTGCTCATCGGCTTCATTGCCGACACACTCGACGTCTTCGGCATCGGCAGTTTCGCCACGACGACGATGCTGCTGAATGCGACCCGCCAGCTGCGGCAGGACCGGCTCTTGCCGGGGACGTTGAATGTGGCCTTTACGATTCCCGTCATCTTGGAGGCCCATATTTTCATCAAGCATATCGAAGTCGAGCCGCTGACGTTGTTTTCCCTCATCTTTGCCGCTGTCGTCGGTGCCGTCGTCGGCGGCAGACTGGTACCGAAGCTGTCGGAACAGAAAGTACAGCTCTATCTGGGCCTGGCTCTCTTGGTAACGGCTCTGCTGATGTTCTGCAAGCAGGCTGGGCTCATCGAATGGCTGGGAACCGGGAATACCGCCGTCGGCCTGACGGGCAGCAAGCTGATGCTGGCCATCGTCCTGAACGGCATTTTCGGTGCCCTGATGACCCTGGGCTGTGGCCTCTATGCGCCGTGTATGGTCATGGTTTTCATGCTGGGCCTCAATCCCTTCGTCGCCTTTCCCATCATGATGGGTTCCGCTGCGGCCCTGATGCCCGTAGCTGGCAGGGCCTTTATTAAAGCAGGCAGTTATGAACGGAAAATCAGCCTGTGCTTTACCCTTTCTGGCATCGTCGCCGTCCTGATCGCTACTAACTTCGTCCTCAACATGGACGTCCATCTACTGGCCTGGGGCATCATCGTCGTCGTTTTATACACGAGTATATCCTATGTCCGCAAGGGTCTGAAAAAGCGGGTCCCTGCGGCGGAGGCTTCGGGCCTGGTTTCCAAAAAAGCCTTGTAAAGGCGGCTATTTTTTGGTTGACAAATAGCGTATCCCATTGCATAGTATAATCAACATTAGATTATGAAGGGCAAAGGGGAGGTATTATGGACGGGAGCAAAATCTGTTATATTTATTTCGTGCTGAGTCAGGCCATCTGGGGCGTACTGCCGGCCTTCTGGCTGCTGTTGCGGCAGCTGCCGCCGCTGTATACGCTGGCCTCGCGGATTGTCTGGGCATCGGTCTTCTGCTTTTTACTGATATTGCAGAAAAAGCTCCTGCCCGATTTGAAATCTATCCGGCAAGAGCGCGGGCAATGGCCTTACGTGGCCGGTGCCTGTATCTTCATTACCCTGAACTGGGGGTCCTATATTTACGCCACGACGCAGGGCTTCATCCTCCAGGCCAGCCTGGCCTATTTCATCAATCCCATCGTCCTCGTCTTCTTTGGCGGACTCCTCTTCCACGAACGGCTGCGGCCGGTCCAGAAACTGTCCGTCGTCGTTGCCGGAGCCGGCCTGGTCCTGGCCTTCTGCCTGTACGGCGTCGTCCCCTGGCTGTCGTTCTTCATCTGCCTGACCTGGGCGACGTATAGCATGTTGAAAAAGAAAGTCCGCCTGGAAAGCCAGGTTTCGGTCTTCATCGAATCCTTTTCCATGGTGCCCCTGTCCCTGCTGTTCATCGCTTTCAGCGAATCTCACGGCATGGGGGCTGTCGGGACCTTTCAGGGCTGGCAGTGGCTGCTCCTGCCGGCGACGGGCATCGTCACGGCCATCCCGATGATGCTCTTTTCGGCCGGCGTCAAAGGCGTCCCCATTACGACAGGCGGTATGCTCATGTACCTCTCGCCGAGCATCACCCTGGTCATCGGCCTCTTGAGTGGCGAAACCATCACGCCGCCCCTGCGCCTGACCTTCTGCTTCGCCTGGGTAGCCGTAGCCCTTTACATGTACGGCCTTTACCAGACTATCAAGAATGTCCATATGAAAGCGTGAATATATATTGCAGATTTACAAGTCGTTATGTTAGAATTTTACTATGAGCTACCATACGGTAGGCGGTTGCCCTTCTTCGCGGGAGGGCATTTGTATGCTTCCTCCAGCGTTTTGGTCTTGAGACTTGACAAGATACATTAGCAAGGGGGAGGTGATATTGTGTCTGATATCATAGCAGCTATTGGTTTTGCCGTTGCTTGCTTTTCCCTTGGCTATATGCTGGGTAAAGACATGAATACAAAAAAATGACCGCCCAGTGCCCAACTTAGCGGTCATTTTTTGATCCTATAGAGGCAACCGTCTCCGGTAGCTCTTTTCATCAATTATTATAGCATATAAATTGAAATTCATCTACTAAAAACTAACAACTAGCCGCTAACCCCTAGCCACAAGGGTCTATCGCACGAAGGCTCATACCATCATGCGTAGTCCCTTTCCCTTTATAGTTTGTAGTTTGCAGAGAAAGCCTTTAAATTTAGAACCATCCGCTAACCACTAACAACTAGCCACTAACAACTTGAAAGGAGCTGTCGCACGAAGATTTTTGCCATCATGCAAGGCCCCTTTTACTTTATAGTTTG
>OFRZ01001393.1_pt1 | contig 15354 bp, 15 predicted proteins | sample 1543181 | NCBI WGS metagenome assembly OFRZ01 (sample SAMN04209245, study PRJEB22552) | human gut metagenome | biome: gut; material: feces | host: Homo sapiens | place: USA: Oklahoma | reverse complement strand
GCCTAAATTAATAGGGTATTCATCAGCAGCCTTTAACATCATTTCCAAATTCCAAGGTCCCGGAGTACAAGTTGTGGCGTTTGTACCATCAGCCGGACCTGTACCACCACCAATCATAGTAGTAAAGTTACGTCCCATACGAGCAGCACGAACCCAAATATGCAATAGATCCTTGTAAGTAATGCCATTGGTTGTTTCGTATACACCAATTACTGGGGCAGACTCAGAGCCATCAGGGTTGTTACCATTGATAGCCACGTCCATAGCCAGAGTATCCAAAGCATAACCCAACTGAACACCAAAGTCACGAAGATAGATCCCCAAGACATCGAGTGAAACATAGTTACGAACTTCATCAGTAAGTTTGAAACCCTTTCCGATTTTGAAGAGGCTAACTGATTTTTGTCCGAAACTAACATCACCCAAGGGAATAGTTTCTGCTTCGTTAACCTTTGCAGGAGCAGCATCCGACATATTAACCATCGGCATAATTGCTTGCAATCCGTTAATGGATTGGTCTGAAGCGATGATGTTCGGATAGAACGGTGCTTGACGCATACCCAGAGTGATAGCAGCACGGATAATCTCCGGAACAATCCAACGGATATTCTGCTGAGGCATAGTAAATATGTTCTGCATGGTATCAACCTTTGGATTGATGCCCACCTTTTCGAAGAGTTCATCCTGTGAAATTCCCCATTTACCTGTAACCAATTCTTCAAAGGTTACTTCTACAGGCTTCTTATCCTGTGAACCGGAACGAACAGCTTCCAAGCTTCTTACCATTTCCGGCAGCTCATTCATAAAGTCCTGAGCCTTCATTTTTGTAATATCAATCTTATTTTCCATAACTTTCTTTTCTCTTATTTAATGAGTACTTGGATTACCTCATTTGCCTCCTCTGCAGGATTGAGGGCAATGAACGGAGTTAAAATACCTTGATTAGCCTTAACGAAACGGTCGTTAAGCAATTCTCCATCGGGAGTTACATAGCCAGCTTCGATAGTTTTGTTTGATACCCAGTTACAAATCATATAACCTTCTACAGCCACTGTTACTTCTACTGGGAAGTTTCTTTGAGGCTGATAAGCCGGGTTAACGTTATCCGTTACTGCCACACCCAAGTAAACTTGAGTAGACGGGTCAGTACAAGGGTAGATCAAACCGTCTTCATTTAAAGCTACCGGCATACCTTGTACAATTTTCTCTCCAGCTTTAACATTGAAAGCCTGATGCAATTTGTGGGATTCACTCTTGTAAATCACCGCTCTCGGAGTTCTTTCCCCAAAGAGAGTAAGTTGCTGAGGATCGTTTACGATTTTTGTTGTTTCCATAATGCGGATATTTATATAATAACTTATTTAATTTTGTTTCGATACAAATTATCGATCACATTCTTAGTACTCGGTAATTCTGAATTCTTGGTTGTGTCTGCACCGTCGGTAGTTTTTTTACCTTGAGTATCATCTTCAGTAACTGAAGAAGCACGGTTAACATCCTTAGAACCACACTTAGAGCAGGTGAGAGGGAACTTCTCTTCCAAGCGAGCTTGGTAATCCTTAGTCAAGGAAACAAGAGTAGTAATACCAGTTGTTTCTGCATTAAGCATTGTAACAATGGTTTCATCAGCATTATCACCCATCAACTTTTTGTAGGTTGCTACTGCATCTTCACGAAGAGAAGCAATATGATTCTTTCCTACAGTTGCCATCTCTTTCAGATTAGCCACTTCTGCATTCAAGTTAGTAACCTGTTCCGTAAGAGAATTTTTCTCTGTAGTAAGGTTATCTACTGAAGTTTGCAGTTCATTTCTGGATGATACCAAACTTTGAATGCAGGCAACTACTGTTTCCTGATTCGTTTCTTTACCTTCCTCAAGGGTAAGCAGATTATCCCCGAAGAGGCTCTCTAGAAATTTTTGTAATTCGTTCATACTATTTTTTTCGTTTGATTGATTATCCTTGGCATCATTATCATTAAAAGAACCTTGAGTATCGTCCTTTTCTTGATAAGAAGTTAGGTCAGATTTATAATCGGTAAAGAAGTATTGCTTCGATTTATCGTCTCTGTATTCTTCATAAGATGCCCAAGTTCTTTTAGCAAAGGTAGGATTAATAATCTTACCATCAGAACCGATTTTTTGAGCAAAAGAATCAGCTCCATGAGATACCAATGAAGTCTCCAGGTAACGAACTATCTCAGTAACTATTCTACGTACCATCACTCCCTTAGAATCATAGGTACCGAGTTTCTGATAGAATTCGTTATCCTCCATTTGAGGATGTGATTTATCCCACTTGAATTGTACTGTGACAGAGTTACTGTGAATTGATGGTGGTTCCATAAGTATACCTCTAGCAATCCTTGGATTGGCTTTACCATCAATTTTCAGAATACCGTTGATACCTGCAGGTATAGTGAAGCTTCCATCTTTGTAAGACTCTTGCCACATTACCTGAGATACAGCACCGATAGCATTACCTATGTTAGTTTCATGGTCACAGTTTACTGTTTGACCAAGTAACATTTTCATAGAAGCTTTCAATACTCCATTTTGACCAAAGTCTGTAGGATTCCAATTTTTCGATACGATTGTTTCCGAAAGTAATCGGAACATAGGTTCGATAAACTCTTCGTCCTTAGGAGTTAGTTCCGATTTGTCTAGGTTGGGATAGTAAGTATTATAATCTATATCTCCTCCCCAAAACCCAAATTGAGCAATGGAATCCGGTGTAGGATTTTTCCATTTGTAATAATTCTCTGAGAAAGCCTTGGCTCCCACTGCTTCTGGGATATACCCAGCCATAATGGTATGGCCTTGACCTATCACCATAGAATCAAGATGCTCTTTGTTTTTCTTTGTAAATTTACTCATCTTGCTTTAGTATTTTGGTCTCCTCGAGAAGGAGCCGGGTTATTCTTATCTCTTGACCTACGAGCAGATTGGTTTTTATCATCCTGCCTTTGTTTCTTCTTGGTACCCTCTTGTGGGTCTGTATTACCTCCCTTAGCAAATTGGTCCTCAAGTGAAACTCTTGGTTCTTTCTCATCAGGAGAATCATAACCCATTGCCCAAGCATATTGCTCTTGACTAATGATACCAGCCTTATACAATAAGTCAAGGTTCTGTATCTTATACTGAAGACCTTGTTGGATTTTAACTTCATCAGAAACTGTAGAAGTTCCCCAATCAATCTTCATTCCCTTATTATTAAAGCCTGCCAGACGCAGTTCTAGAGAATAAAGTCGGTCTAATACATAAGCTACAAGCATTTGGATATTTTTTAACTGGCTAATCATCTTAGACAGCATTATACCAGTTGCACCTTCACCAGTAGTAGATGATACCCCAATGATAGAGCCATTAACTCCCAACCCATTTGCTACAGATTGTTGGTTCATATTCCAAGGCTTCTCGATATTACCGAGCTCCTTAGTAGTAGAATTTAGTTTGAATTCATGGTCATCTATGTAACCAGCAACTACTCCATCCTTCATACCCTCTTTAACATTACGTTTGAGGATATTGAGTTCATGGTATAATCTGGATTCATAAGATTTGATACTCTCATTTGGCCTTTGTGGAGATTTCTGCATCTTAGCTTCTAAGAAACCAACCATACCACAAATCTCCATGATATGTTTGAAGTTAATCTTCATATCATTTTGTCCTTTGAGAGAATCCAATGCAGGCATAAATGGAGGAACTCCATAAGGTTCATCGGTATCATTGAACATACCAACATAGAAGTAGGTTTCTGGGTTAAGCTTAATGTAATCTTGTTGCTTAACAAAGAAATCTATATTCTTTTGGTAAGGAGCATACACCCCATTTAATTCACGTTTAAACTTGATATGCTCTGGCTTAAGGAATAATACAGTAGCCAATCCATCAAGCTTGTCATTTGGTACGCCTTCTACAGATATTGCCCCACTTACAAGAAGTTGAACAATCATTTTGTTAACTAAACCATCTATACCAGCAGTATATCTGGTCCATCCCTTGGTGGCTTTCTTAAGATGTTCTCTCATCTTTGAAGCCTCTTCATCGGTATTATTAGGGAAAGTTACTGTATGACTGGTGTTAGCTAACTTAAACATATCTTGCAATGCAATGCCCATATCAGGATTTACCTTATATAAATCCCGAATTAAAGGTATCACATCCACACGAAAAGAGGGTTCAACTAATTTAGTCAACCCTTGTAATGATGTAATTAAGTTATCGCTATCATCGTCAACTGAAACCCTACCAGGCGAAATCGATGTGGCAGGCTTCTCCTCTTTATTAGAGGATGTACCATTCTTGGGAGGGTCCTTCTTACGTCCCCAACCCCAACTAAAATTGAAGTACTTTTTCATCTTGGTTGTACGATTACGTTAGTTTTTCCTTTCCTTATGTGATTACATATTGCTTTTCCAAAGATATCATCATCGGCATATACGTCTCCTTCAAGGTCTACATCTACAGCTGAATTGTTAGCCCTATGTTTACCCATTGCAACAGGTCTACCTAAACCATCATAAATGAAGGTATAAGCTTCTTGTACAAAGAATGGGTCCTTAATGATTACGTGATCTAATCGAATATCTTCTTCCAAGTTTTCTATTATCACTGAACGATTCTTTTGGGTGGTTAACCAACCAGGGGATTTATCCATTTCAGGTCTACTTTTACCTTTTTTCTTTAGCATCTTCTGGTAGTAGTAAAGGTTAGGGTAGCCTTCGTCTTGAAGCTTAGAAGTTACTGATAAACCAACGTCATTGGATTCTGGAGCTATTACTGCCCAGTTAAACAACTTCCCAGTATCACCAAGTAACTTAGCATAAGCTCCCACTGCCATTCTTCCCTTATATACTACTTGTTCTTCTCCTAGCTTATCCATACAAGTAAATGAAGAGTAGTCAGAAGCTCTACCAGTTGAAACGTCTGCACCAATGAAATATTCTTTATCTGATTCGGGTTCACAGAATTGTCGGTATTGACCATTAAATCTCTTCTTAATAACTGGGTAATCACTAAGGCAGTCTTCGATAGCTTTAATATCGGCTAAGTCGAAGACTGTATTACCAGATGATAAGAAGTCACCATCAATTTCTTGTGCAGTTCGTTTTGCTCCCAAAGCAGAAGACATTTGGTTATACCAATTGATATCTCGTTCTGGGTGCATTTGCCAGTATAATCGAATTGGGTTAAAAGGATTACCTCCTGCAATGGCATCTACCCAAGTTGAGTGATAGAAATTACCAACTCCATAGGGAGTGGAATTGACGATGGCAGCTCCACCAGTGGAAAGAGTAGGAAATGCAGCAGCCCAAATTTGAGCAGCCCATCTAACTACTGCTGCCTCGTCAATTACCAAAAGGGAAAGAGATTCCGAACGACCGGCTTCGGATGATGTCGGAATTGATTCAATAAAAGACCCGTTATCAAATTCTATCATGGATGCTGATCCGTATTCACCAGCCCTACCGTTTATAATGGGAGTTTGAAGGTACCAGGGTAGATTTTTGTACATGAACTTAATCTTCTTAAGTACCTTCTTAGCAGTTGTGTCTTTGATAGATATAATGTTTATCTTTTTGTTGGGATGGTACATCGCCAACCAAAGACAGTACATTGAAATAAGTTCTGTAATTCCTGCCTGACGGAACTTGAGAATGATATTGAATCGTTGGGCAATGAAATTGTAGAGAACTGATTTCTGAAATGGGTATAAATCAAATCTTACCTTTCCTCTTACTGGATGTATCACATAGCAAAAAAGGCTAAAAAAGAAAACATCACTAGAAACTCGGGATAGGTTTGATAGCTCCTCCCGAGTTAATGTAGTTCTAGTTTCTGAGATAGTCTTTGCCATTACTTAAAAGTTATACGTTATTTGAAATTCGATGTCAGTACCTATACCAGATTTTATCTTTGGGTAGTAAAAGGTATTGACTCCGAATTTGTAATTAAATCTCTTAGTCTTGATTGAAAGACCAGCTCCCATATCGAAGAGATTATTGAAAGGTCTATATTTGCCATAAATGTATGGACTAAGTGATAACCTTGCAACTTTCTTTCGAGTTAATTGACCTTCATACCAGTTGTAGTTGTACTTATCTAAGTCGATTGGGAATAATCTAGTTGAATAAGTGTTAGTCTCCTTATTGAACAGACTTAAGTTCAACTTATCTTTCTTCAAAACAATTTGAACCAGGGAATCTTGGTTACTGATAACTGGCTGCCTTAGCATGGAATCAGGAAAGAGAGTTGGCTGCTTATTATCATGAACTAAGATTTTACCTGGTTCAACTTTTTCTGAGTACTTCTTCTCTGGTTTGAAGGGTTTCTCTGTGTATACTGTATCTGGGATTTCATTGACCGCTAGTTCCAGGGAATCAACCTCTCGAGAAAGTTTGTAATTCCTGAAGCAAAGGTAAATAGTAAATCCTAGAAGTACAATGAACAAGGCCCTTTTTAAATTCTTCATGTTCAAAAATTTTAGGAAGTTCGCACGCTTTAATGATACTATCTATTCGGTAATCGCTAAGCGATTACCTTTATCGAACGAAGTGAGATAATATCCAAATATACTACTTACGATATGATATATGAATAGCTATATATACGCAGATAAATATATAGATATATATACGTAGTATATTATATATCTATATATTTCAAGGCACCCCAGAAACTTATATATAAGACTTTATATATAAAGCTGAAACTCAAGGTTTCTTGGTATTTGCCTTTTTGAGGCATTTTTTGAACCAAATACCTATTTCCCCTACTGCCCCTTTGGCAATTGTATACCTTGCCTTGTTAAGCCAGTAATGGTAATCCTTAAAATCACCTTCGAAGGTATCACCATTCTTGTGAAGGTAAATTTCGAATTTATCAGGGAATCCCATAATTGCCTTGAAGTCTTCGATTCCCAAGGGGTATCCATCTGGTCTAAATTGCCTATCTGCAGGTCTGAGAGTTAATGGTGGTTTATCATACTCCAATCGATATACTCCTGGGAGAGTACTCATCTTTGCAGTTTTGATAGGCCACTTCTTTTCATCTTTAAAATCTCTAACCCAGAGTCTATGTATCTTTGCTACTGTAAGATTCTTCTTCTCAGGGAGCTTTCGATAGTCATACATTGCCAAAGTTTTACTCATAAATGGAATCTGGTTAGTATTATTTTCCTGAGAGAATGTGAGTGGTTTTAGTAGATTTCTAGTAGTTGTTGGAGTTTTTACTTGAAATACTTCATCAAAAGCATTCAAGTATTTCTTACCAGTCTTTTTATGTACTCCAATGATGAGTAATCGCTTCCTTGACTCCTGTGAGTTTCCGTAGTCAGAAACGCTTCTTTCGTGAAAAATAAGTTTATAGTCTTCAAGAGTTTTTTGAAGATATTCTTTTGGGAGCAAAGATAGCAAACGAGGTAAGTTTTCAATAAGAAATACCTTAGGTTTATAATGTAAGATTGATTGAATTACTAGATTCAGGGATTTATTCTCTTGGGGATTGCCCAATTCTTTTACTTTTGAAAGCCTCATAATAGAAGATGCTCCACAGTCTGGACTTGAAAGTATGATGTCTGGCTTACAATCTGGGAAGGTTTCATCTTTATAATATGGTATACCACCAAAGTTCAATTTCCACTGCTCTAAGCCTTTAGTATAAAATACTCCTCGAGTTTCTATATTAGCTATCAAATTCTTTCTAAAAGGGAACAAAAGGATGCCTGCACCAGCAGACACCCCTAATACTTTTAATTTTTTCATTTCTTGTAGCTTCTCAATTTAATGTATTTAATCCAAGCAAAGGGCTTACGGTCTTCCAAGTAACTCAGATTCTTATCATTATTGTGAGCTTCCTCTTCGAAACTTACATCATGATATCTTTCGTTCTGTTTATCCCACTTGGCAAAGCACAATATGATGAAATATTCGATGATATACCAAAGGTAGAAGAATCCAAAAGTCAGAGCCACTACCCACCAAAAGGACATACCAAATGATAACCAGAGTATGATACCAAGTACCAAACCCACTATACTACACTCAATCTGCTGTATCTGATGAATACACTCATGATTGATATCATCAGGTTTACACTCTTCTACTTTGTGTTTGAAGAATGAGTTATACACCAGAGTAATTGCTTTGTAACTAGGGAAAAGAAATACTTTTGCTACCCAGCTGTTAAAATGACATCTTTTCATAATTTATCTTTGAAGTTTTCGTAAGCATTTCTTAGTTTTTGGTCGTAGGCATTCTGGGCATACCCGGGACCATTGTATTTTCTGGCAAAGCCAGCCCAGTCCTTTTCTTTGAGATTACTCAAACAACCAGAGTTTTTCATGAAATAATACATGAGTTCTAGTTGATTTGCATGAGATTCTGACATCTTATGAACGAATTCGAAGACATCTTTACATTCACAGAGGTTGTGATTGAATCCACAAATCTGGAACATCCCCCAACTTGCAGACTTCAATGCACATTCTTCGTCAATTTCTTTGGCTAATTCGAGTCTTTTGTACTCGTGTACACCTCCCAAGTACTTCGATTTATCCCATTTAGGGAAGAAAATCGTAGAATATCTCTTACAAAGGTAAGCTAAATCTCTGTCAGGGAATTTCTTATGTACTTCTTTGTACATAATGTGACCCTCAAAGAGAATTTGAGGCCTACCATCAGCTAAAAACCCATCTCTACCTGCTGCTTCTACCAATTGAACAGCTTTCAATAGGGCAGGTTCTAAACCTAAGCGAATAGCAAGGTCTTTAATCATTTCATTTGTTAGTTTATCCATAACTTATCAGTTTTAATGGTTCAATTTTAGTAACAAAAGTATTGCTTATAACCCATTTTCAATATGTTTCGAGGTTCTATTATCATATATAACTTATAAAATAATGCAATATGGACAAGAAAAATGAGTGCCAGATATGTGGCAAGCCCATTAATTTAGAGGAATTTGATGAAACTCGGGAAATCCCTCAACTTATGGCAAGAAAACAAATTTGTTTTCAATGTGCTTTTTGGTCTAATCGATTAGCTTATGATAAAGAGCTTGAGAAAGAGGGTAAAATTGCGGTAATTACTCCAGATTATTCTCACTGGGTAACTAAAATTCCCGGAAATATTTTAATGGTGCCCTTGGCTTTTGGTGGTATTTACCAAACTAAACTCCAACCAGTAAACACTCTGGGAGTTATTGATGAAGATCGAGAGAAGCTTTTCATTATCCGTTATAATAACATCGCTCACCAAGGCACTATACCAGAACATCTAAGAAAGCTTTTTAAAGTAAACGGAGTAATTCTATCTCCACAGGAATACAAAATGCTAGAAGATTACCGAGGCAATGCCTATGAATTTATTAAAAATATGATTGATAATGCAATAAATAAAAAATAATTTCGTATATTTGCATAAAGAAAAATTCTTAATAAATAAAGATATGAAAAAAGAAAAGAAAGAAATCAAAAAGCTTAAAGAGGGGGATGAGGTTCTCTTCACCTTATCTGGAAGACCCCTCATTGAGAAAGTTACAGTGGAATCTATTGATAAGAAAGGTGGATTCGCAATGCTCAGTAACCGAGTAAAAGTTGCAAGAACCTTGGGTCCTGATGATACATACCCAAGATTGGATGGGCAAAAGGGAGAAGTTCGTCCGCTTACCGAAGAAAATGAAAGAGTATTCCTTGCATATAAGGCCTATTTCTCAATTAAGAGAAACATAGAATTACTTGATAAGGAGATGAGAAGTATGAAAGATACAGATGCTTTCGATATGATGATTGAATTTGATAAGAAGCTTACCAAGATTATTAACAAATACTTCAAAGAACAATGATGACTACGGTATTAGCGATAATTTACTTGGTATGTTTGCCATTCACGGTATTTTTTGTAAGGGCTTGCTTGGATTATTTACCCTATACTCACAAAATACACTCTCTTATTCTATTCATATCGGTATGGATAGTATTACCTCTATTCCCGATTTACTTATTAATCAAATACCTAAAATATAGATTACTATGAGATACTTTTTTGACAGAGATGGTAATTATGCTGGGTCATCAATGCAAGGGTGGGAGATTCTTCTCCTACTCTTGTTCCCAGTTGCTCTAATAATCTTCCTCGTATTCTTACCTTTCTATGTATTTCATAAATACAGTTCTAGAGAAGAGGATAAAAAATACGAGGAAGAACATCCAGAAATACTAAAAGTAGATTCTTATATTACCTGCTGGTATCCATGGCATAGATATTCTGTTGCATATACACTGGCTCTTATATTCTGGGTAATTGCTTTTATAATTGGGATATTATCTTAATACAGGTATTATAAATTGGAGCTACCCAATAAAAATTCAAATCTAATGGATATCTTTTAGTGGGGTTAAACCTACTGGAGAGTATAGGAGTATCACTGCTAGCAGAGGGAGTTGAAACTTTTGTAAGAGTATAGGAACCCAATCCAGTTGTTTTTATTGTAAAGTATGAATTACTTGGTAAATTGTAGTTAGGACTAAAAGCATTACCATTCTTATCTTCAATAACCCCGGACAATTTGCCATTTACATACTTACTCTTTTGAGATTGTATTGTCCATCTCTCAGAGTTTCCCCTTTTTATTTCTGCATATACATCTTGGGTAGATCTCCCCCCCCCTAATTTAAGAACTTTATTTTCCATAATATATAATGTTTTTAGATTGATACTGTTTCTCCTGCACTTGGTACTATAAATGACCACTCGAATATCCAGGTAGCACCTGATTTAGTATATACAGCTACTTTATCTCCAGTAATACATTCTATTCGAGAACCAGGTTTTGAGCCATTGGCCTGGAATGGAATCGGCATAGTAATAGTACCAGTTGCTGAGAAACCCTGTAGATACAGATCTGAAGATGATGTATTCTGTGGCCTAGCTCCCCTGCCAAAGAGATAGTAGCCTGTATCTGTGGGCAATCCAGAGAGAGTGAATGTGAATGTTAAATCTAGTGACGACTGAGTTACTGTGAGATTGATTTTGTTATCAGACACATTTTGGTTAAATATCAGAGTAGTAGACCTTGAGGACCCAGTATTTTCTGAATAGTTAATTTTTACATCTAAGTAACCATCTCCAACGGTAACTCCTCCCAAAATAGCCCAACTTACGGAGGCTGAGTCCAAAGTACAAGAGGGTGTAGAGGTTGAAACTACTTTGCCATTTACCAGTTTCCTTTTGAGGGAAGTGATACGGTAGGTTATAGTACCACCCTCTGAAGGTACAGTATCTGTACCTGTATCTGTAATTGCACGTGCTAGTTTGAATAATGTTTCTTCCATATCTTTATAAGTTTTTGGTTTATAGAAAGAACTTTGATATTGTAATCTACCAGAGGGATAATCCGAAGTCTATGATATTATATAATCAATATAAAGAATTATGAGAAAGTATCAGTATCAGATTTACTACCATACAAGCAGAGGAAGGTACTTCATTAAGATTAGGTATTCCTTCCTGGGATTGGTGTTTTGGCTTACACTTAGAGATAAGTATTCGAGTAATATAGAAACCTTCCTTGATAAGGATAAGGCAATTGAAAGGGCAGAAGATTATTTAAGATATTTATACCTAAAGAGAAAAAATAGTAGGGTGTTAAAGGTTACTGGGAGAATAGATATATTACCAGTAGGTTAAAATCAGTGAGGGAGGATTATTAAGATGGTGAAGGTTGAAACAATTAGGGATGATCATGAAAAGAGGATTCTTAAATGCCAAGAGGATAATCGGATTTGGTATCAGATATGGATTACCCAATTGGATATGAATTGTATAGAAAGATATTTTGATGAGTATGGTGAAGTTAAGAGATGGTGGTTAAGGAATCTTCATATGTTTTCTTTTATGAGAAGAAAGGTGGTAAGGTTCGAGGAGTTCTTGGGAAAGATAGGACTAAGGATTTAATTCGTGCTATACTTTAATTAGTTGCCAGGGATGTTAGGTCTCTGGCTTCTTTGTGTGTTATGTGAGCATGTGTGGTTGTGGGATATCTAGGTATGCCCTTAATACGAGGAGTGATTTTTGTGTGGTACTAAAAATGTGTATTTGCCTTCAAGGTACCCCTTAATGTGAGGGCTTCGAAAGTTGTGGTACTAAAAGGGGAGTACGGTTCCCTTAAATTTAACATTTGAAAATAAAAAGTAAGGGACAAATAAAATTTTGTCCCTTTGCGCTTTCTTAATTATCTACTAAATGATTGTTTAAATTTTCTTCAAATTGTTCGTTTAAACAATAACATAAGTATAATAAAAAAGTTTTAAAAGAAAATTTTTTATAAATTGTATATTCAACTTCATTTAAATATTTCATGCTTATTTGTTCAATTAATAGAAATTGTTCTATATTAATTAATTGAAAAGTTTGCACGTCAATAATAGTAGATATTATTCTATGATTTGATTTTAAAAGAATATAAACTACAAATAAAGCACTAACAAAAACTACTAATAAAATAATAAACAAACCAAATAATAACATAATAATTTTATTTTTATGATAGGGAATAAATTTTATTCCCTATCTGAGTAATACTTTATTTCATTGATTTTTTCACAATTTCGAGACCTTTTATTAATATCTCTTTCTTTTCTTCTTTAGTGTTTTCGCTTGCAATTGAAGAAAAAGAAAAATCATTTATAACATAGACTTGTTTATAAAAATCTATAAAGCCCTCAATTAGTTTTTTATCTGAATTTGTTGCAATAGTTGAAAGAAAATTGAAAGTTACGTTTCTGAACTTTTTGCGTAACGATTTGATTTGCTTTTCGTTTGCACCCTCAAAAAGTTCTTTTTTATAAATTTCTGTTTTTGTCCCTAAAGACGTTTTAAAAAGTCCTTGATTTTTTTCTTTTACTGATTTTAAAACGTCTAAAGCTATTAAACTATTTGCTTTTACGTTTGCACTTGCTTTTTCTACACTCACTTTGTTTACTTTTGTTGTTGACATAATAAAAATACATTTAGTTTTTATGTTTATTTTATTATTTCCTTTTCTCTATAAAACTAAATGATTTATAAGAAAAAGAGAAAAGGAATTTGTTTCATTTCTGTATTGCAAATATAAGAACTATTTTTTAATCTACAAAATTTTTAGAAAATTATTTTCTTAAAAAGTTTTAATTAAAAATTTATTCAAATATCGCTTTGTTTTTCTCACATTGCAAAGATACGAACTTTATTTTAATCTACAAACATTTTCAAGAAAATTTTTGAGAAAATGAATAATTTTATTTTCAAAATTATTTTTGTGAAAAATTCATAAAATAGAAAATATTGTGCACCCTAAAAGGACTTAATATTTGCACTTAATTTTGGGGGTTCACAAGAGTAATCTTCACACGCCTTGTAGTGGGCATATATGATATGTATAAGGATAATCCTATATGGCTTATGCCTGTCCTCTAGGAAGTGTGTTATATACCTGTATATTGAAGGCCATTAATGGACTAAGGTGATAAAGAATTAAGGCCGATTAGCTATATCCCTATTATTGCCCTCTATAAACCTATTAGGTCCTAATTCAATAAGGCCATATAGGGACTATGGTAAGCCTATGGGGAAAGGGGTTTCATAGATTAGCCTATAAGGGCTTACTAAGTTAGCGTAAGTAAAAACCCAGGTACCTTAGTTAGGCCCTGGGTTAGGTAAATTAGTCTAGGCAAATAGTACTGTCTGAGTCTAGGATTATTATATGGTCTGTTTATTATTTAAAAGTTATTATTACAATGCAAATATAAATATAATATATTATATATGCAATAACCCTAATTGCCTTATGAGGTACCTAAGAGCCTTGAAGGTTAGATTGCCTTTATCCCTCTAAAATCCCCAGGGGCCATTAATGGAGATTGCCATTTACCTTCCTTACCTATAACTAATATATAATAACTAATGGCTCTAGGCAATCAAGGTACCCCTAAATCACAAAATTGTCCTAGAATACAAAAGTTAATGCTAATATAAATACTAAGCAAATAAATTACATACTTACTAGGAATATTACCTAAATATGCCCCATGAAGGCCTTAAATCCTATAAACCATTTAGCCCTAAAACCTAATAATTTAATTGCCTTGATCACAAATCCTATTACCTAATCCCAACCCAATACTTATTATATAATACATAATATAATAACTTGGTGAAGGTAATCAAGGTAAATTGTGATGGCCATTAATCGACGATGTACTAAAGCTATACTACCTACATACATAGAAGCTACATAACATACCTGTATTATATAATCCCCTACCTTCGAATTACCTTGAATGCAATCTATAATATAATATATATATATATATATATCAAGGGTACTCAAGGCAATCGGATTTAGGGGCCATTAATGGTCGGATTTATTTGCCTTTTTAGGCCTTTTTGAGTTTGCCTTTAAAGTGTGTAGTAGAGCTATATGGTATAGTGGCTATATGGTGAGTTGAGTGGCTTTGTATAGTGAGTTGAGTTTGCCTAGCCTTGTTTGCCTAAATCCCCAAAACCCCCGGCGAGGTACCTTGATATGTATTAGGATATATTGATTATGTATTATATGATTGGTATGTAGTATAGTAAGGGGTATATGTGTATTAGGTATTTTATTATATGTACCTTAGTTAGGCTCTATATGATTTTGTTATTTTGTTTTGTTTGGGGGGAGGGTATGGGTTATAGGTGGGTTAGTATAATCCTATATGTATAGGATAATAGGATTAGTGATGAGGTATATAGGATTAGTATTAGGATTTGTGATAAGAGGTATCTTATTTTGTTTGTTGGGTGGGATTGGTAGGTGTTCTCATTGTGTATGAGGATTAGGATGGTGATTAGGGATAGGATTACCTTTAGGTATGTGATATTCATGGTAGTGGGATTATATCGATTATGGTTATATCTGTTAGATTTATTTGTAATATCTCTCTTAGCTTTAGCCTTATGAATTCTGAGTGAAGATGATTTTTGTTTATTTGTTGTTTGGGGTAGCGGAGGTAGGTATTAAGTTCCTCAGTTCTGTACACTACGTTCATTTCTTCGCAGAAGCCTTCAGTAGTCCCAGGTAATGGTCCCGGGACTTCGAATGATACTAAGAATTTACCTTTTGTTAGCATGGCTCTAGTTCGTTAGTTAGGATTCTTATATCGGTTAATTGATTCATGTATTCTCTTTCTGAGGATATGTCTAAGCATTTACATGCTATATAGTGACCGTACATTGATATACCTGATTCGTAGCCTTGGTCTTCGTTTAGGAAGTTAGCTAATGGTATCTTGTCTACTGAGCATATCTTCTGATGACCTGGTAAGGTTTCTG
>OFRZ01001391.1_pt1 | contig 15363 bp, 16 predicted proteins | sample 1543181 | NCBI WGS metagenome assembly OFRZ01 (sample SAMN04209245, study PRJEB22552) | human gut metagenome | biome: gut; material: feces | host: Homo sapiens | place: USA: Oklahoma | reverse complement strand
CCGGTGAAACATGCCGGTATCTTTGACGGAGAAGAGTACGATGCACGCGAACCGAAGGGTTACGAATGTGTGGACAAACTCTCCATACCCGAAGAGAACACCGAATTCTCCGGTGATATCCTGCCTTCGGACGGGGCGGAAGTTTATCTGCGTACAGATCTCGCCCTCGCTCCTGTCAAAGCATACGTTTGGAAGAATGTAGAAGGAGCAAAGGAGAATGAGTTTGGTAAGGTGATTATCGTCCGTGAGTTCGCATCGGGTACGGAGATGACCGTAAGTCCGGGAGAGACGTTAGTGGTGGACTTCGGACAAAATTGTGCCAGCGTACCTTCTTTCGTATTCAAAGCTGCCGAAGGAACAGTGCTGACCTGCCTTCCTGCGGAATTGCTCAATGACGGCAACGGTGCCAAGATTCGTGGAATGGACGGTCCGGAAGGAAGTTGCCACCGTGAAAATTTGCGCATCCCCCACACTGGTATCCGTCTGGATTATACCTTTGCTGGCGGAGATAACTATGTGGCCTATTATCCTCACTGCACCTTCTTCGGTTGTCGCTATGTCTCCATAACTTCCACTGGGAATGTTGCCATCAAGTCGTTGAAGTCCATCCCCGTTACTTCCATCGCAAAGGAACTAGAAACCGGCACTATCACTACAGGCAACGACCTTGTGAACAAGCTCATCTCCAATACTTATTGGGGGCAGCTATCCAACTATCTGTCTATACCCACCGACTGTCCGCAACGCGACGAGCGTCTGGGATGGACAGCAGACACACAAGTGTTTGCCGAAACCGGTACGTTCTTTGCTAACACTATGAAGTTCTTCCACAAGTGGATGCGTGACATGCGCGACACTCAGAACAGTTTGGGCGGATTTCCCGGAGTGGCTCCCTTGGCACAATACGGCGATGAGAAAATGCGTTTGGGTTGGGCCGATGCCGGAATCATCGTGCCTTGGACGGTATGGAAACAATTTGGTGACACGCAAATCATTGAGGAGAATTGGAACGCTATGGATTTGTTTATGAACTACATCAACGATACAAAGTATAACCACGAGACCCTCTGCGGGGAGAACGGTAACTACCAATGGGCCGACTGGTTGAGCTACGAACCGCTGGAAAGTTGTAGCGGACTGGCTTTCTCTCCCCAAGGTCCGCTTCCTGATGCCGTCAGCTACTGGAACTACTTGAGCGCTTCCTATTGGGTGATAGATGCTTCCATGATGCGGGATATGGCTGCCGCCACGGGTCGCGATGCTGCCAAGTACCAGCAAATGGCTGATTCGGCAAAGGCATACATCAAAGAGAATTTCCTCAATGAGGACGGCACCTTCAAAACCGCCATTCTCAACACTATGCAAACTCCTGCCTTGTTCGCCCTGAAGAACCAGCTTTTGGAAGGCGAAGCCAAAGCGAAGATGATAGACCGCCTGCGCAAAAACTTCGCACAACACGATCTTTGCTTGCAGACTGGATTCCTAGGCACATCTATCCTTATGGCCACCCTTACAGAGAATGGCATGGAAGACATTGCCTATGAACTCCTCTTCCAACGTAAGAACCCAAGCTGGTTATATTCTGTGGACAATGGAGCCACCACCATTTGGGAGCGGTGGAACAGCTATATGATAGACAAAGGAATGGGACCACGCGGCATGAACAGTTTCAATCATTATGCCTACGGATGCGTATGTGAATGGATTTGGGAAACCGTTGCCGGCATCGCAGCCGATCCCGCCACCCCTGGCTTCAAGCATATCATTATGAAGCCTATTCCGGACAAGCGGTTAGGACACGTGACTGCCGAATATCGTTCCGTCTCCGGACTCATCAAGAGTGCCTGGAAATATGAGGGGGACACTTGGATTTGGGAATTCACCATTCCTAAGGGTGTTATCGCTACCGTAATCCTTCCCGGAGAGATGAAGTCAAAGGAGTATGTAAGTGGAACTTACAAGGTGACCAAATAGTTTCTCATGTAGAATTTTATATTAAGAGGTTTTATAAAAATACTTGTTAATGAAAATGAGGTTGTCTGACAAGTGCTGAAAAAAGAAATCTCTGTCAGAGTTCAGTTCAGAAGGGGGGTGAAATCGTTGAGAAGAGCCTTGTTAGACAGTCTTAAATTTTTTAATTTGGGTATTATGACACACATTCTTTTCTCTCGTTTTGGCAAAATGTATGTCTATGTATTTATTATTTGGTAACTATGTACAATCTTATAGCTTAATTCTTGTTGAAATATTTTTATTATAATATAAAGTTTTTATATAGATATGTAATTAAAAAAGTCGGAAGATTTAAGAGCAAAACAATTATAAATATATTCTTTTGTATATGACTACCTAAGTTTATAAATATTTCATTGAATAATAGACATATAGCGATAAAAGTATTAAATTTATAGTGTCTAATTATAGCGTTTAAACGATTACCGCTATGTTCCCAAAATTTAAAGTTACGGAAATTTATTGTATGGCAGATGATTTATGCAAGGAATTTGCATTGCAACAGAAAAAATATATGGTTGAAAACAAGAACTGCAAGCACCGGAATAAGCCGAACTGTATGAGCGATACGGAAATAATGGTTATTCTTATCTTGTTTCATTCTAGAGGTTTCAGATGCTTCAAGCATTATTATAAGGAATATGTTTGCAAGCATTTGAAGGGTATGTTTCCTCAATATGTATTTTACAACCGTTTTGTGGAATTGGAAAAGGAGGTATTACTTCCACTGACTATTTTTATAGGATGTGAGGATATTTTGGTGGAAAACTGTGTGGGTTGGACGGATTGCACCAATGTGTTTTTGGCCGACCTGTGGAGTGCGGAACGTTTCGTGAATCTCGTCTAGATTATATCCAGAATGTGACTTTTAGAAACTGTATCGTATTGGAGACACCTACATTGTATGATAACAAGGAAGGGGATGAGGGTTGGAGAGGAGGATGTGCGGCTATTAATCATGTGTTGGCATATACGAGGAACTTGGCGGTGGGGTGGACGGATGTCTGACATTCCGTTCGAGAATATACAATTTGAGAACTTGTATGGCGGACGACCAATTGCTGTGGAGATAGTAAGTGACGGTAAAGATACGGGAAGTTTGTCCAAAGTTGTCTTTCGGAATATAATTTTTACAGACGACGAATATCTGCCTGCCCAAGTGCGGAGAGTGAGTCGTGAGTTCCCTTTGCGGAATGTGCTATTTGATAATGTCATGTTTAACGGAAGACAGATAAAGAAGGCTGATTGTAGAAAATATCTGTTTGTCAATCTATATATAGAGAATTTACAATTTAAATAAATACAAATTACCATGAAAAAACTATTAACAACTTTATTGTTTGGAAGCTTTTTTTCGGCTTGTGCTGAAAGACAACCGGTTCCTGCCATTCCATCAGATCCGGAAATAGAAGGAAAAATAGAGAAACTGCTGAAAGGCATGACCCTTGAAGAGAAGATTGGCCAAATGTGTGAACTGACCATTGGGGCAGTGACAGATAAAAACGATAATAAATTGAGTGAAGCGTTACTGGATACGGTGATTGGTAAATATAAGGTAGGTTCGTTACTGAATATTCCCTTCGGAGTCAGCCAAAAAAAGGAAGTATTCGCAGAAGTGATCACACAGATTCAAAAGAAATCTTTGGAAGAAATTGGGATTCCATGTATTTATGGTTTGGATCAGATTCACGGGGCTTCATATACACAAGACGCTACTTATTTTCCTCAAGGCATCAATATGGCGGCTGCTTTTAATAGGGAACTAACTAGGCATTGTGCCGAGATTACGGCTTACGAGACTCGCGCTTGTTGTGTACCATGGACGTTTGCTCCTGTAATGGATCTCGGGCGCGATCCTCGTTGGCCGCGTATGTGGGAGAGTTTCGGGGAAGATGCCTATGTGAATGCGCAAATGGCTGTGCAGGCTGTACGTGGTTTGCAGGGGGATAATCTGAATAAAGTGGATGAATATCATATTTCTTCCTGTATCAAGCATTTTATGGGATATGGGGTTCCTGTATCCGGTAAAGACCGTACCCCTTCTTCTATTACCGATATTGACTTGCGTGAGAAGCACTTTGCTCCTTTCAAGGCGGCGATCCGTGCGGGTGCGTTGTCATTGATGGTCAATTCCGCCAATAATAACGGGGTGGCGTTTCATGCCAATAAAGAGCTATTGACAGGCTGGTTGAAGGAGGACTTGAACTGGGATGGAATGATTGTGACTGATTGGAATGATATTAATAATCTATATTTTCGCGATCATATTGCAAGCAGCAAGAAAGATGCCGTCAGACTGGCTGTAAATGCGGGTATTGATATGGCAATGATTCCTTCGGAAGAACAACAGTTTTGTATCGACTTGAAGGAATTGGTTGAGGAAGGGGCTGTATCAATGAAACGTATTGACGATGCCGTGCGGCGTGTGCTACGTTTGAAATTCCGTTTGGGATTGTTCGAGAATCCTTACTGGGATATTCGGAAATATGACAAGTTTGGAAGTCGGGAGTTTGCAGAAGTGGCATTGCAGGCTGCCAGGGAGTCGGAGGTCTTGTTGAAAAACGAAGGAGAACTTTTGCCTTTACGTAAGGGAACGAAGATATTGTTGGCAGGTCCGAACGCCAATGCTATGCGTTGTCTCAACGGAGGATGGTCTTACAGTTGGCAGGGAGAGTTGGCGGATGAATTTGCGCAGGCTTATAATACTATCTATGAAGCATTATGCAATAAGTTTGGTACGGAAAACATTATCTATGAACCGGGAGTGACGTATGTTGCTGATCCTAATGATAATTGGTGGAAAGAAAATTGTCTAGAGATTGGAAAGGCAGTTGCTGCTGCCGGTAGGGCGGATGTGATAATAGCTTGTATAGGAGAGAATACGTATTGTGAGACTCCGGGAAATCTGAATGACTTGAATCTTTCTTCCAATCAGAAAGAGTTAGTGAGAATGCTTGCGACAACAGGAAAGCCGGTAATATTGGTTCTGAACGAAGGACGGCCGCGTATTATTCATGAGATAGAACCTTTGGCAAAAGCGGTGGTTCATATTATGTTGCCGGGAAATTACGGAGGAGATGCATTGGCTGACTTGATTGCTGGAGATGTGAACTTCAGCGGTAAATTGCCTTTTACATATCCGAAATTCATCAATTCGCTTGCTACGTATGATTATAAGCCGTGTGAACAGATGGGACCTATGGAAGGGGAGTATAATTATGATGCGGTCATGGATATTCAATGGCCCTTTGGATATGGATTAAGTTATACGTCCTATGAGTATAGTAATTTTAAAGTGAATCGTACGACTTTCAATGCGGATGATGAACTGATATTTGAAGTGGATGTAAAGAACGTGGGAGAAAGAGCAGGTAAGGAAACGGTCCTGTTGTATTCTAGTGATTTGGCAGCTAGTGTTTCACCAGATGTGATCCGTCTTCGTAATTTTGAGAAAGTTGAATTACAATCGGGTGAAACAAAGAAGGTTGTTATGAAGTTGAAGGGAAGCGACCTGGCTTTTGTCGGTCAGGATAGAAAATGGCGGTTGGAACAAGGACGTTTCCGCATGAAATGTGGTAGTGAGATACTGTATATAGACTGTGAAAAAGACAAAATTTGGGATACTCCCAATATTGACTAAGCAGAAACAGTATAAAGAAACTGATTGCAATAAGTGTAATATCCGTTGTTATAGCTGCGTACAATACTTTAGAAAGGGTGGAGGAGGATTATAGGAATGTAATTCCTCTATCACATGAAATAGTAATGGTAGCTGGGAATCCTTTTGTTATTGAAAAAGATACCCGCATTCTTTATCTTGAAGATAATATTCTTTTAGAAAGGAACACACAATTCCTTGCCGGATACATTAAAGAAGCGACAGGAAGGCGGTTAAAAGTGGAATCCGGACAGGATGTGAATGACAAGAATGTGATTATATGAGGATGTAAATTAAACTGTGTTAGCAAAATTAATATTTTATTTTTTGCTGACACAGTCCTCTATATTTCAGTTCAAAAAAACGTAAAAATATTCCAGAAGAATTATGGCAAATGAGTGAGCAAAGAGAATTGTATGTTGTATAATATTGCCATTACTGTCCCGTAAAAGTGGATAAATAGTTCTTTGAAATAATTGAAATATAGTCGATTATACTCTATTTGTAAAGCGCGACGATTTGAATTTGTACCTTTGAGACCAAATCAAATGGCTTCAAATGAATCACGACAAATATGTTTTTGCTCAACTAATAGAGTTTTTGAACAACAATAAATTCAGAAGAATCGTAGATAAGTACGATGGAAATCGTTACGTCAAACATTTCACTTGCTGGAACCAGCTTCTTGCTATGATGTTCGGACAGCTAAGCAACCGTGAGAGTCTACGCGATCTGATTGTTGCATTGGAAGCACATCAAGCCAAGTGTTATCATTTGGGATTGGGGCGTGACTCCTTAGTCAAAACCACACTTGCATCAGCTAACCAGAACAGGGATTACAGAATTTTTGAGGATTTTGCATTCTACATGATGAAAGAAGCTAGTGAAAAACGAGCTACTCATATCCTTGATATTGAAGGAAAGAAGTATGCTTTTGATTCAACCACTATTCCGTTATGTTTGGCAACATTTCCTTGGGCTAAATTTCGAAGTAAAAAAGGTGGAGTCAAAGTCCATGTCCTCTATGACATAGAAGCTCAGGTCCCGGCTTTTTTTACAGTAACTACAGTTTCAAAGCATGATTCAACAGCAATGTCTGTAATTCATTATGAACCAAACGCATACTATATTTTTGATAGGGCGTATGATTCGTTTAAAGAACTATACAGGATTCATCTTACAAGCCCTTTCTTTGTTGTAAGAGCCAAGTCGAATCTTAAATGCAAGTTCTGTAAATGGAAACGTAGGCTGCCAAAGAATATACTCTCTGATGCAGAAGTGAAATTGTTAGGATATACCTCTGAAAAGAAGTATCCGGAATCTTTCAGGGTTATCAGGTTCTATGATGAAGAAGATGATCGTGAATTTACCTTCCTAACAAATGCCAAACATATATCTGCACTTGACGTGGCTAATTTTTATAAAAAAGATGCCTCGTAGAACTATTCTTCAAATGGTTGAAACAGCACTTTAAAATTAAAAGGTTCTGGGGTACCACAGAAAATGCAGTTCGTATTCAGATAAGTGTAGCTATTATCACTTATTGTTTAGTAGCTATTATCCAACATGATTTGCACTTAAGCCGTTCGACCTATGAGGTCCTACAGATCTTGAGCATATCACTAACGGACAAAATACCTTTACAAGAGTTGTTCAATAAAACTAATTTCAATGATGTCAAAGAGCAATTAAATCCCCTTTTTCTGGGGTTGTTTTGATTAATATTTAATTCGTCCCAATTTTAACGGGACACTAATGTAATATTGTATCTATACAGTAGACGTGTAATTTTAGCATGGACTTCTAAATAGAATTATTAATTCGATCGATATTTATATTCTTAGGTATTTGAGGGGCTTTATATTCTAAAAAGTACTTTACTCTTTGGAATTCCAAGGCATTTTGTTTGCTTTTGTGTTAATCAATATATTGAATATGAATAATAGTAATAATAATCAGATAATTTGTTTTGACTGGGCGATGAAACGTCTGCTCCGGAATAAGGCAAACTTTAGTGTACTTGAAGGTTTGCTTGCTACGTTGCCGGGTGAGAAGATTGTTATTCAGAAACTCCTTGAAAGTGAAAGTAATCAGGAGGATAAGTTTGACAAGTAGATATGCTTGCCGAGAATTCTAAGGATGAGCTTGTCTTGATCGAGGTACAGAATAATGATGAATATACTTACTTCCAGCGTATGTTGTTCAGCACTTCTAAAAGTATATAAATAGAGGAGAGAGTTATGACAAGGTACGTAAAGTATATAGTATTAATATCGTCTATTTCTCATTAGGTCATGGGACGGACTTCGTATATCATGGAAAGACAGAATTCAGGGGTATTTATCAAGGGGATATTTTAGAACTGACTCCATTCCAAAAGCAAACATTCAAGGTGGATATGGTTAGTCAGTTGTATCCTGAATACTATATCTTAAAGGTAAATGGCTTTAATCAGATAGCCAAGAGTTCATTGGAAGAATGGATTTACTATTTGAATACAGGTGAGATTCCTTCTAGTGTTACAGTCCAGGGCTTGAAGAGGCACGGGAGAGATTGAAGTTGGATAGCATGGCTAAGGATGAATTGGTGGCTTATTATCGTCACTTGGATAATATAGTAATTTGCGTGATAATATCTATACCGAACGAGAAGAAGGAAGGGCGTGAAGAGGCTAATTTGGATAATGCTCGTAATCTGAAAAAAACTGGGAGTAGCAATTGATATAATTTCACAAGCTACGGGATTGTCTAAAGAGGAAATAGAAAAGTTATAGGGTAAATCTTGAATAAGCTATTGATTGAGGGGACATACAGTTTACTGTGCATCCCCTTTTTTATTGCTGTTCGAAATAGAGATGATGAGAACGAAAAAAGGAATTTTAGTTTAATTTGTTAGGAAATGGGGGATGAATAGAGTTAAAGTAATATAAGTATAGTGCTTTCTAGGTGGGGAGTAAAGCCATTAGTAAAAAAGAAAGGTCTTGAAAATCAGAGATTTAAATCTTGTGCATATGGAGCATATTGGGACTCGAACCAATCACCTTAACACTGCCAGTGTCAATTCCTTTATTGATTATCAATTAGTTATCTTTAAAAAAGGTAATAAATTGGGATAATACTCTTTACTGCGAAGATAGGTTTTTTGTTGAATGGTGCAATGGATATTAGCGAATATTAACGCATGCGGATTTAATTATGTTCTTGCTTTCTTTTTATCGCGACAAGTTGGCTACTGATGAAACAAAGATAAAATCAGAGAAGGAAAGTACTTGAATACTTGCGTCAATACAAACCGATATAAAACTAAAAAAGCTGTCCCAACAATTAGATTGAGGAACAGTCTTTTGAATATTATGATTGATTCTACCTGTTAGAACCTCTCATTAGCGGACGCATTTTTTTCTAGGAACAACTTCTTTTCTTTATCTGAAAACTCTTCCATTCGTTTTAATATATCGTCAAAACGTTCTTTAGACTTTTCAGCTTCTTCGTTTTTCTCAGCTTTCAGTGCTTCTAAGTTTCTACCCATTCTTTATACTCTTTAATCAGGGAATCGCACTTTTCTACAATCTCCATTGCTGATAAATCCTTAGCAAAGGATGTTCCATACTTTTTGAGTGAATTCTTTTTTCAGATTTTTCACTCTGATTTTTAGCCATAATTTATTTAATAAAAAATAACAACAAAAATGTTTTAAAACAAACTAAATTCCTTGACGAAATCTTTTAGCGACTCCATCCATTTCTTTTCTTTTTTAAATTTTTCGGCTTTTTCTATTTTCAGTTATCGAATTCGACGGTGCAAAAGTAGATTCTTTTTTTATTTATGCAAATTTTGAGAGAATATTTTATCCATTCAATAATCAACTTATATAGTACATGAAATAATGAGTTTGTGTAGTTCATCGGGGAAGGATAGAAGTGAGGTATATTGTTATTATCTGCGACGTGAAAAAAATAAGAAGGAGATGTGCGTAAAAAGCATGGTCTCCTTCTTTATTATTTCTTCTCTATTTCTGGATAGGTGTATTTCCCTTCAACATCAAGTTTCGGAACGCACGTCCTTCCTGCTTTTTATTGTACAGCTCCATCCGATATTTTCCAAAATTATCACGATTTGCATTGTAGTTATTGATGACCATTGCTTCTATATTTTCTTCCGTAATTCCATGTAATCCAAATGTTCCGGTAAGATAGAAAAGTGCATGTTCATAAAGTACTCCATACCTACACAACCACCTGGCTCTTGCAAGGATTGACTGGTGTCTGTTTCCGTCTTTATAACTTTCCGGATATTCCTTTCTCCACGTCTTGTCTATGTAATTAATCAGTGTCTTGTCTTTCCATAACGACTGATAACCGGCATTTTTCTCCAGTTCTTCTTCTGTATGGATAAAACTTTTACTTGAGCAACCCTTATTATAACTTTTTGGGGAAGGTGCAGGAATGGAAGGATCATACTCGAAATGGTACGGTGCAAGTTGTTCTTTATCCGGATTAATATAGACTTCCGGATCTGAAGAGAGGAAGAATGTACGACTTAGATTAGCGCATTCCTCGTCAAATTGCCCGGTGTTCGGATATAAATTCTTCTTTATTTGCCAGAAAAGGTTGTAATGATATTTAGGATTGGTATTGTCATGTATCATTGCTGCCTTGACCCCTCTACCACTTGGAGAGATCCATGCTGCGTACAAGTGAAGGCGGTCTGCATATTTTATGAGTTTCTCCTTAAATTCCCTTGCCTCTTTGCTATTTAAAAACTTATCGAAGTCCATGACTATGATATTCGAATATTCCCTTAAGTTTTCTAAATTATCATTCCTGTAGTTAAAGATTCCGGTATATGCTACCATAGGTAACTTGTTCTTCTCTTTTTTATAATCTTCCTTATTTGTCTGTGCTCTTACTGTTTCAGTTTGAGGCATCAGAGTTGGATCAGTTTTAATCCGTTCAAGGATATAGTCAAAACTATAGTAATTTCTACTTTTTGAATCTTCTGCGTTTTTATACAGACTAATTGTATTTTTTATCATATTAAATTCTTGTTTTAACTTTTATTTTATCGTGAACCTCCCCAAAGACCGCCATTACCCCCTTTGGAGGAGGGGCATGTCTCTCAGCGACTTCGTCTTTCGGAAGAACCACTTTTTCTTAATAAGGGGGTAAATATGATGTTATAATTAGGATAATAGAGTAGAGTTCTTCGCCCTCTACTAAAGTGGTGAGAGAGGGAGAAAAAGAAAAGTAGAAATAATTTGTTTTTCTTTCCTTCTCCACTTTCAGAGGACGCGTAGCGGACTTCCCTTTCTTTTTCTTACTATCATTTCATATAATCCTTTAAACTTTTCTTTTATACCCGTTTTTTTTACTTCTCATATAAGTTATTCTTCTTTATCAAAAAAAGCGGGTAACATCCTATAAGTTTCTTCCGGTTATAAAAACATAGATTGCAAAAAATCCCTTATGTTATTTCCAGATTTATCCTGATTTTTGCCAGTTCTTTCGTCAGTTTATTATATCTTCTTCTCTCTCTCGCACTTCTTTTTATACCGATCATTTCCAGATAATCGAAGCTTACCTTTTTTGTATATTCCTGTTCCATGACGATAGCATTTCTTATCCTTTCATCGAATTGTGCTAGACGTATGATATCCTCCTTCAGATTGTTCCTGATCCTCATACCTTCCAGTTTCTCTCTCCAATCCTCCAGTTTCTTCCTGTGTGTCAATACCCTGCTTTCATTCAGATAAGCTTTCATCCTCTCTATGAAGTTTGCACTGAAATCATCTGTATAATAAACAGTGTAAGTACCTTTCTGGTGTTTCCTTATACCGATTCTTGTAATCAGTTGGCAGAAGAACCATTCCTTGTGATTGAGTGAATCTGTCGTTGTACCGTAGGCTCTTCTGATTTTTGCCGTTTCAGTGTTTGGAAGCGACCAGTTCCCGCACAATATAATCTGCTCTATGTCCCTGTAACTGTTCGTGCTTTTATTGTCTGCAGAACCATAATAGGTGACATGGAACATTTCCGGGTTAACACCTTTCTTCAACAGTTCATATTTTAGTCTATCCGCATATTCTGATTTCCCCGGTTCCGTATCATCTCCGTTTATGGATTTCCAGCAGACAACCAATGTCTTTTTACTGATTACTCCGGCAATTTTATTTATAAATTTGGAGAACTTCTTTTTGTCAAGTTCATTTTTCCGTGATATGCCGAACTCAATTTTCTTGAATTCAGTAGTGGAGTTGTATTTTTGTCCTACGTCAAGGAGCGTGAAATTTCTAGAATTCCGGTGAAGTAGATCCCCTGCTCCCTCGAATACAAGTACATGGGTGGAGATGTTCATTCCTTCAGGACACAGGTCTGCGGGATAAAATGTGATTCCGACCTTCTCATCCCCTGAGAGCATCCATGAATCGTAGTATTGGGGAATGAGTTCCAGTACCACTTCACGTTTTATCCTGTTAATTTTGTAGGTCTGGTTAAATAGGTCGCTTTTCGTCCCTTTCAGGAACCGGTTATAAAAATCTCTAATGTCATCAGAAGAACGGCATACTATATCACCGTTACAGTTCTTTGTACCGAAAACTCCTAGAACGGTCCTGTCAAACTCAACGAATGGTCTGATAAATGTTGGAGTTTCATCGAATAGAATATAGTGTCTGAGATCCTTCCTTTTCATCAGTTCCTTGAAATCTCCGTTAAAGTGCCTGACTTCTTCTGACGGTTTATATATGAGGAAATAGTTGATCAGGTCAGTCCAGAACCGTAAATGTGTTATCAGAATTACTTTTCTTTGCATCAGTATTTCCGGATTATCTCTGTACTGATCCAGAAAGTATGCCCGTTCCTTGTCACTGGATATGATCATCACTTCATTTGCTGACAGTTTCTCGCTTTCTCCCATGTCTTTGTCGGTCAGTTCTGTGAGGATCCAGCTGTACATCTTTTCCAATTCATCCCGCGTGTCAACACAATACAAGATACCTTCATTGTATTTTTGCCGGATAAGGCTCTTTATACTTTCAGTCTTTCCCGAACCACATCCTGAAGAAATGATATATCCACCCGGCTTGTCAGGTACGTCAATAGTTCCCGTACTAAGTTGCATCCTGAACCCTCTCCCTGTAGTATTAGGTGTCACATTGAACAACTCTTTCATTTTCCACCTCCTTCCAGTGTATCATCAATGACAATCCACTCATCCCGATATTTCTCTGTCAGGAATTCAAGGAAAGACATAACATCTGTATCGTCAAAATATCCTTTATCAAAATCCGGTACCACTTCTTCCCAAATTCTGAAGTCTTCTCTGATCTGCTTGATAAGTTCGGACTTCTTTTTAATTATTCTTTTATCTTCTGCCATGTTTCCATTAATTTTAGAGGTTATTTCAAGCGGCTTTAAAGGATATGCCATATTCCCCCTTCACCACTTACCGTTTCAATCACGTATAAGAATTTCCCTCTTTCTGATACCCTCTTTTTTATATGAAGAAAGAATGGCAGGTGTAGCTATTCACTCGCCATCCTCTCTTTCAGCAGATAACAAAAAAACAAGAAATAACTTTTACGTTCACTGGTTAGGATTTGGGCTCTTGAAATGCGCGTTTTTGACATTTGGAGATACCGGAAAAACGGCTAATAGATTATTATCCGTAAACATCTTCATCAAATCCTGCTATTTAACGTAGAAAATAAAGGAGGTAGTATCTATTTATTCCCACTTCAACTTCATCACTAAAGCTTTTTTCCCAACTTCCAGTTCCAAATCCTTTATCAGGCTGGCTCCGAGTTCTACTGCACTTTCTTTGTAGGACTCTTTAAATACTGCCTGTTCAAAAAAGTATGAACAACCGAAAGGTACTTCTCCCCACATCTTGGGCAGTCTGAATCCATCCAGGCCAATTCCGCATACCAAGTAACCGTCTGCGTCAGTCATCAATCCCTGTTGTAGTTTATTATCGGGATATTCAAGCCCCCTGTGAAAAACAAGGTCGATTTCCTTCGCCTGTCTGATTATCTCAAATTCAACTACTCCTTCTCTTTTGATCAGCTTGTCTATGTCTGCCTGTACTGCTATTCTGATATCCTCATCTGTCATTCTTTCCGTATTATATATTTTTGATACGATAAATATTTTCTTTTTCATAATTTTCTTTTTATGGTTAGTTCAACTTGTCCTTTTCCATTGTTCGCCAGTCTTATATCCGCTTCAATCCCCAGATCCCTTATTGTATCATTATAGGTTTCGATCAGCCACTGTGAATCAATGAAGTAGTTTTCTCCGTCCTGATCAGCGTATAACCCGTTCTCCTCTTTCGCCTTTCTTATTATATGCTGTTCCGTCAGGTTCAGAATATCCGCTGCTACTGTAATATGTAGAAACCTGGGATTGTCGGCTATAGGAATCTCCGTAAAATATTGGTATAAGATGTAAAAAGCCTCTTCATCGCTGCTAATCTTGTGTATGCCCAGATTACGAGCTTGTATTCTTGTATCGAGCATTAATTCAACTACGCTATAAGGTATCCATTCCAGTTCCCCCGTATAAAATCTCCTGACCTCGTTTTCTGTTGTGAAGTTTAGGATAGCCAGGTCCTTTATCGGTAATTGGGCAAACTTTGGATGGAACGGTTTATTATCCTGTTCCCGGTAGACTATTTTTCTATTCATTTCTCTTTCTCCTTCGTCTTTTGTGATGTAATTTTCAGCTCGATTCCCCAGTTCTTTTTCAGATATGACGCCAATCCTCTGTATGCGTCAATCCTTCTTCTTTCCCTGGGGCATAATTCCAGAATCTCTTTCAGACTAATCCTAATACAGAGTCCGGTTTTAAACGCATCTCCATATTTACTTTGGAGTGCTTCTATATCATCTTTGTATTTCTTGGTGATTATACTACTTTTTTTATCGATAACATCAGGCGTAGTACTGTCCTGACGATTAGAACCCAAACCTCGTTCAGATCCTAATATTCTTTTTATGTATTCTTTAAGCATAGATATAATACGCTATTAATTCAGATATTAGGTTTTGAGGGGTTGGTAATAGCGTTTTAGTTATTTGGGTGAGAAGAAGAAAAAAATAAAAGAGCACCTTCCGCCGGTGTTTTCTCTGCTCTTTTAATCAATCTGGTAAAAAGTAGCAGCCCCGATTTCAGGTACTCTTTTCGTGAGTAATTGTTTCTTCATATATAAGGGTTTAAGATGGTTTGGGAAGGAAGAAAAAAATAAGAGAAACTTTCTACATAGTTTCCCTTATCTTCATTCCTGTCAGGAGAATCCATATTTCAATTCTCCTAATTTTTCCACGGCCATCCAGTAAACATCCAGCAACCTGAACTCATACTTTTCCCCAAGTGTAGCCAACTTTCAAAGTCATAGTACTTCTTTGACTCCCGCTTTTGTTTTTGGGACAGTCTGATCTTTATTATCTTCCCGACGCTGTAGTCAAGAAGGATTACATAATTGTATTTCATATTTCTTTTTATTTTAGGTTATGTCTTTTAAGCAATATACTGACCTGTGATGCTTTGAACTGACATCCCCAGGCTGTCACAAATCCTTCCTTGTTTAATATTCTTGCCATCTCTGACAATGACTTCTCTTCTTTTACCAGATTTTTGAGCAACGCAACAGCCCTCTTGTTATTTGGATTATCGAGAGCCTTCTGTCTGTTGGTTC
>OFRZ01001387.1_pt1 | contig 15387 bp, 20 predicted proteins | sample 1543181 | NCBI WGS metagenome assembly OFRZ01 (sample SAMN04209245, study PRJEB22552) | human gut metagenome | biome: gut; material: feces | host: Homo sapiens | place: USA: Oklahoma | reverse complement strand
CAGACCTCTCCTTTGTCTGCTATCTACAGGTGCGTGACACGCTCCTGTAATAAGGCAATCAGAGAAAATCTTTACCATCGAAAGTTCTCTGGTATTCCCCGCCTGTCCAGATATTCCTGCCGGGATTTTTCCCGTTCTTCCTCTGTCGGTGCAGTTTTATATTTGCTGTATAATTCTCGGTTGACCATTGTATCCAACTTTCTTTCCAATCCCTGCCGAATTATTTCTTCGCTTTCATAGTTTTCCATCAGAAAATATTGCAAAAGTTGAAAGAACAACTCGTATGGGATCTGCACATTTCTGTTTTTCATCCTATCTCCTTTCAAGGTGGCAAGATGCCCTTTTCTTAAGATATGGTCACCTTGCCATCTTCCTTTTCTATTCAGGCAGCATCCAGTACCACTGACTTCCCCGTTTTACCGAATCTACTTCCAGTTCTGACTTCGCATTTCTCAGCGTTTTTCCTTTGATTCCACGCTTCGCAGCTTCTTCTAATATTTTCTTCTGTGACATACCACCATCCGCCAGTATCTCAAGCAGAAATTCTTTCGCTTTCCGACTTTTCTGTCCCTTGCCATCTCCATTAAGCAACTCGTCTGCACTGATATCATATTCTCCAATCCACTCAAATCCATTATCCTTATCTAATCGAAAAGCAATAGATTTTCCTTCCGGTGCTAAAGAACTTTTCGTATGGCACACCACCCTCGTTTCTGGTTCTTCCTTGATTCTGCCAACAATCAGGACACTTCTTGCTGCTGCCTGAAAGTCAATGGAACCAAGGCCACGGTAGGAAGATTTTCCGTTACTGTTTTTGTTCATATGTCCGATTAAGATAATCGCACAGTGATATTTTTCTGCCAGCACTGCGATGCGCTTCATCAGCGGACGAATCTCATTTGCACGGTGCATATCAACTTCTGCTCCCAAGAATCCCTGAATTGGATCAAGTACAACCATTCTTGCTTTTGTCTGTATAATTGCCTCCTCCAGCCGGATATCTGCCATTGTCAATGGCTGGTCTGTATCATCAATGACCAGCACCTTGGAGCAGTCTGCACCTGCAGCAAGCAATCTGGGTTTTATGGTATCTCCCAAACCATCCTCTGCTGTCTGGTAAATCACATTTACAGGTACTTCTGCATTTTCTTTATCATCAGTTAATGAAACTGTCGGAAGAATTGCTTCTCCTCTGGTCAGTTTTGCAATGATCTGAAGTACCATTGTAGTTTTTCCTTCTCCCGGATCTCCTTGGATAATCGTTACTTTCCCATATGGGATAAATGGATAGAACAGCCATTCAATCTGTTCAACTTCTACCTTATCCATATTGATAAGCTTCAATTCCGGCTCCATTCTTTTCTGTACTGTTTTCTTTACCTCTGTTACTTTATTTTCCATCAGTTCCTCCATATTTTCCCGTTGAAAGAAAGAATGGATTTTGATAGAATACTCATAGAAACATTTTGGAAGAGTATTCTACCAAATCCCTGCCTTTAGGTGTTTGCCGACACTTAAAGGCATTTTTATTCATCTTTCATTCCATCCATCGTTACTGTAATCAACCGAATTACTTCCCGTAAATCTTCTGACACATTTTCTCCTTTTTTCAGACTCTTCAATTCATTCAGTACCTTTGCAAGTTCATTTTTCAATGCCTTGTACACTCTCGGATTCCCGGTTACTACAACCTCTTTTTCCTGTAATCTCCGAATAATATACTCTTGTTTCGTCAATCCTGATAAGCGGACTGCTGTTTCCAGAAGTTCATCTTCCTCTGGTGACATTCGGAACGCTACAACTTTATTTCTCCAACGTCCCTGTTGATCCAGACATTTAGCTGACATTTGCAAATCCTCCTTCCATTTCATTCGGTTCTTCCTTCATATTTTCCGCATCTAATTGCTCTGCCATATCCAACTGTACCGATGGAAACAGGTGTGCATAACGGTAAGTGATCTTTTCTGCTGAATGACCAACTCTTTTTCCAATTGCCAGAGCTGTATATCCCATATTGATCAGTAAAGATACATGACTGTGCCTAAGATCATTAACACGGATTTTCTTGACACCGCATGCTTTGCATCCCCTTTCCATCTCATGGTTCAGGTAATATTTTGTCACAGGAAAAATACGGTCATCAGGTTTCAAACTGTAATATAATTTCAGGCAATCCTGCATTTCATCACATAGAAACTGTGGCATCACAACTGTCCTGATACTGTTTTTCGTTTTCGGTGTCGTAATTACATCTTTTCCCTGTAACCGCTGATAGGACTTATTGATTCGCAACGTTTTCTTTTTAAAATTAAAATCCGCCGGAGTCAAAGCCAGAAGTTCTCCCGAACGTATTCCGCACCAGTAGAGTAGCTGAAACGCATAGTATGAAAGAGGCTTATCCATCATTTCTTTTGCAAAAAGTTTATATTCTTCTTTTGTCCAGAACAGCATTTCCTTTCCTTCCTCTGTTCCTAATGCTCCAGCTTTTCTCGCTGGGTTGGTACTGAGGTCATAATATTTCACTGCATGATTAAAAATGGTACTTAACTGTCCATGTATCGTTTTCAGATACGTTGGAGACAAAAGTTTTCCTGTCTTTGTTTTCAGTTTTCTCATCTGGTTATGCCAGTCCATCACATCTTTTGCTGTGATTTCCGACACTTTCCGCTGTCCCAGATAAGGCAGAATCTTTTTCTGGATAATATTTTCTTTGGTAAGCCAGGTACTCTGCTTCAGAGATGGTCTTACATCCTCTTCATACAAAGCACAGAAACTTTCCATTGTCATATCCAGATTTGCTTTTTTCTGCATCTTAAACTGTAATTCCCAGTCCGCTGCCTCTTTTCTTGTAGCAAATCCTCTTTTACATTTTTGCTTTCTTGCACCTGTCCAGTCCTGATAGCGGATCATTACATACCAGGTGCCATTGTTGTTCTTGTAAATTGCCATTCCTAATTCCTCCCATCATTTGATCTGGTTCCGTAGAACTGTTCGTAAAAATATTTGCGGTCAACTTTTCCAGCGATTGTCTGACATCCCATTGCCTGTAATTCTCTGTTGAGTCGCTTCATCAGCTTATAAGCGTAGGATTCTGACACTTCGAGGACTTCCATGACCTCTTTTACATTCATAAACATTTTACTCATTGTAAATCCCTCCTTTGTTTGTCACTATACATTTCTGTATAGTTCATATGATACTATACTTTTTTGTATTGGTCAAGCGTTTTCAGCGTAAAATTCTATACTTTTTTGTATGGTTTTTTCTTGTCTGTACTATACAGATATGCTATACTCAACCTATCAAGAAAAAGACAGGAGATGTAAAACTATGGCAATAGGAGAAAGAATCCACCATTTTCGACTTCTGCGTGGATTCACGCAGAAATATTTAGGGCAACAACTCGGATTCAGCGAATCACAGGCTGATGTCCGTATTGCACAGTATGAAAAAGGTGCCCGCAGTCCAAAAGAAAACTATCTGAATACACTGGCTGATATTTTTGATATCTCTCCGCATGCACTGGCTGTCCCGGATATTGACAGCTATGTAGGACTTATGCATACCTTATTTACATTAGAAGACCTTTACGGACTTCATATTGGTGAGATTGACGGAGAACTCTGTCTCCGGTTGGACAAATCCAAGGGAACCACCTACCTTTCTATGTTTGATATGTTCCATGCATGGCAGGAACAAGCTGAAAAGCTGAAATCCGGAGAAATCACTCAGGAAGAATATGACCAGTGGCGGTATAATTATCCCAAAAACGACAAATAAAAAAACAACGAAAAAGGCCTTACCAAATTGATTTCACTCAATTCAGTAAGACCTTTTTGTTGGTTTCACACATATTACCTGATAACCACAAGATTCCGGATAAATAATGCCAAAATCTCTCGTGTTATCATTTTGTTATCAAATAGAACTTTATCTGCCCTGAAATGCCCTGTTTATAAGGGATTCCAGAAAATTTTTATTACTCAAACTCGGCAAATTCGAAGATGGTTTTAAACATATTTATTTAGTTTTTATCTCTTTTCTGCCGTTATTTTATCTCTGTTACATATACTATTTTGGCTCACTGATTTTCTGTTGCCAATTTGTTGCCAATTTCATTATAACAAATTTCTGCGACTTAACAACCTTCTTCTGCCTCTTTTTGATCCAATAATTTTCTATTCGAAGCTGTTATAAGATTTTGAATTATCTTCTGCAGAGTCTTACTATTAAATATACTAACAAGCAATTCTTCAAGTTCAGTCTTAGAATTCACAGTATAAATATAACCCGAATCTTCTTTATTGTTCAATTCATCAGCAATATCTTGTTCCAAAACAATCTTTGCTGGATATCCTGTTATTCCATAACCAATAAACAAAATCCTATATTTATAATTTTCTATTTGACTTGCTGTCAAATACATTTCATATTTAAAACTGGTTTCATCAATTACTCCTAGTTTATCTTGAATATCGACACGCATAGACGTCTGTAATGACGCAGCTAACGCTGCCATTGCTCCTATTGTATCATATGACTCTATTTTTCCATCATATTCACGAACATTTGCAACAACAAAACCTTTTGTAATTTTTTCTAACTCATTACATATATCACTCATAACTACATCTGGCATAACAGAATTAACCACACTAAAATCATAATCTGTTTTTAAATTATATCCCATTTTAGCCCTCCATGATTTCAAATATTATTGGCAAATGATCACTAATACTTTTATCTGGCTGATTGTTTGCATCAATCAATTTACCACTTTTAGTTTTACATAATATTTTTAATTCATTATCTATAAATTGTTCTCTTAAACATGGGCGGATCATCACTTGATCATACACATTCCAAAAAGAATTTTCCACTTCATTTCCAGAATAATAATACGTTCCTGGTGGAAATGAAAAATCACCTAATAAATTCCACATAGGATTATAAAACATTTTGAAACTTTCATCCATTATTATACGATATTTTTTCATTGTGTCTTTATAGACTGGTATACCATGAAATCCAACTGCTCCCAAGCACCCTATTTCATATGGATTTTCATTAAAATCTCCCACTATAATCGTCTTCTCGATGTCTAAATTTTCTTCATATATCTGTAATTCTTCAACAATTCGGGTAATTGCTATGCCTCTTTTTATCTTATCAGCGTATAATTTACTAGGTAAATGTAAACATGCCAAAATATATTCATTATCTATGATTTGCATTGAGCAATATTTATTTTGAAATCCTGGACTTACATTTTTCCCTTTCTTTAACACCGTAATTCTATCACATCCAATTGTTATAGCTTGTTCTATAACAATATTATTCAATGCTAGTTTTCGCTTAAGTTCCTCAATACTCGCTTCATATTCTGCCAATACAAAAATATCTACTATATTTTCTACTATAATATCAGCAATATAGTCATTAATTTTTCTATTTTTATTTGTATTCCAAAAACATATTCGCAATTTTTTTCTCTCTCATTTATTGAAAATCTTTTACCTATACCGTTAAAATTCTTATACAATAACATTATGCTACGATTCAATTTTATTATAGTCAATCTGATATCCTATAGCTCTTAATTCTTTCAATACAGAAAACTTCCAATTTAAAGTATCCGTATATACAACGCCTTGCAAATCCGAAGGTAATTCTATTCCATTATTAGAAACAATAACAATATTTTGCCTTCCTAATTTTCCAATAAAATACCCTGTTTCAAAAACGACATTTTGCCTCGCACGTGTATTCTCTTTTTCCTCTTTTTTTCCTTTTCCAACATCATCTGCTGTAAATAAACATATTGCTGCTTGAACATCACTATTCGCTTCGATTTTTTCAATTATTGTGGCTCCTTTATTAGCTTGTTCATGCAATATAATTGGTTTAATTCCTTGACGTTCTATCAAACGTGCTGTAGCTTCTTTTAGTTCTGCATCATGACCATGTACAATAAACACTTTTTTATAATTATTAGCAGAAATATTTTTTCTTACATCCTTCTCAAAATCACTATTATCTTCTTGCATATCTTCTAAATAGTTAGCAAAAATCGCTTTTACTGCCTTTAAATCCTCAGCACACGCTTCGATAAACTGCGCTTTTGTAGTATCAAATGTATAGAATGTTAGTGAAAACGGATATCCCCTAAAATTATTTAATTCATAACTTTTCTCGCCATATTTTTTTATTAAAAATCTTTCTGTTTTTACCTTCCACGCCTGAAATTCCGGTGTTGATGAATCTACTCTTTTCCCTATAAGTTCATCTATTTCATCATAGATTTCTTTAAATTTATTATAATCGCTCATCTATATGCCTTCTTTCTTTTAAAATATCTTTAACTACCCCCTCATTTTCTTTAGATGTTAAAATGGTAAATGCACACTTATCTTCTAATTCCAAAGTACATTGTTCATATACTGAGTCCTTAACATAATCACCATAAATATCTAAACCATCCGTAAAGCGCTTAAGAATCGCTTTTAAGCTTTCAATTCCATTATCCGCACCAATCCAACACCGTTCACACATGTATGCTGCCCCTAATGTTGTTCCACTCCCTGCAAAACAATCTAAAACTATGTCACCTGGATTTGATGACGCCATTACAATCATTTTTAGCATGTCAATATTTTTTTCTGTCGGGTACCCTGTTGTTTTTTGTGTCTGATTAACAGAATCTCTGTAATTCATCCAAATATCCTGTACAGGTATTCCCTTTGATGGATCGCAAAAAACTTTTCGTCTTGGATTTCCTGTCGGACTCCAATAAATTTCTCCGGCGGCATCAAGTTCATCCAGTTTAGCTGGTGTATATTGCCAATGCTTACCTGTTGGTGGCATTTTCCCTCTCCACTCTTTTCCTGTCTCTCCATTTCTAATTCCAGGAGCATGAACTGGTACTTTTTTATACCTTTTTCCAGTTTTCTCATCTACACATGGATATTGCTCAATCATACGGTCATATTCCCATGGATCATATGGTCGATTCCATGTATATTTTGTAGTCTTCGAATAAAACATTATATAATCAGAAATGTTGCCAAAAGTGTTTTTTGTATAATTTTTTGTACTACATTTCTTTCTAGTTATAAATGCCCTGCAGTTATTTTCGCCAAAAATTTCATCCATTACTATCTTCATTACAAATGCCATTTTATTATCCAAATGAAGATAGATTGATCCTTCTTCACTTAATAAGTCTTTCATAAGAATCAATCTTTTACGTAAAAACTCTATATATTCTCCCCCACATAACGAATCACTATATGCATGTTTTTGCTGTCGATTAACAAAATTAGATGTAGTTGCAAATGGAGGATCTATATATATTAATTTTATCTTACCTTTATATCCATTATGTAATAAGTGTGACAAAACATCTATATTATCTCCGAAAAACAGAAGATTATCTCCTTTTCCATTTATAGAAAATTTTGTATCAAATTCTTGGCCTGAGTAATTTAAAATGTCTTCCGCATTTTCTTTACCTTCATAAGACAAACTAACGGGGATTTTCTCTTTTTTCTTCAATTCTTTTGCCGGTATTCCCGTTGCCATACTATTCTTCTCCTTCTAACCATTCTTGGGTTAATCTTTCATCTATCATTCTCAATGTGAGAACTTTAACTTCATTTTGATGGCGTTCTTCTATACAAGAATAATCTTCCCACATAGATCCTAGCAACAACCCCGGTCCATCATTCAAAAAAATAATTTTAGTTTTCAGATTATGTGAGTGAACATAACTTAAAACTTCATCCGAACAATTTTTATATCCGCCTGTTCTGTCATCCTCCTGAGCACCACCCCTATCCCCATCATATCTTGCAAGACCAACCGCATATATTTTCTTCTTATCCTTAGACGAGATTACAAAATCTAAAGGTCTACTACTATTAGGGTAGTCTTTCCATATTTCTGTTGCCTGAATATCTGAACCAGCTCCTCTTGGTCCCCAAATATACATTTCTGGAAATTTGTTTTGAATTATATCAAAAAATTTGTCAGTAAGATCATATCCTTTTTTTCCTCTGTCCTTATACTCCCATAACACAGCACATAAAGCTTCATCTGGAAGGGGACGAGAATCAAATTTTTCTTGTACAATATGTATAGGTCTAAATCCCGCCCCAAAATCATGACATATTTCTGCCGCTTTCGTTTTTTTCTTAAGCATTTCAACTGGCGTTTCTGGTGAAACATATTTTCTAAAAACTCTAGATAATTGTATTCTCATCCATTGATTAGGAGCTTGTGATATATTCATAAAAAGAGCAATAGAACTTTCTGATCTATGTAACATTCCTGAAAAAGTCTCTAATACTGGTAAATATAACCTACACGCATCTTCAAGAATATCCGGATAATATTCTCCCGTTGAAAGTGTTATATAATTACGTCTCTCACTTGGAGTAAAATCTCTAAAATTTCTCATTTTCTTCTTCCTTATAAAATTATTTTATATTATTTTATCATAGGCCTTTCAAAAAGACAATCTTCATACCTCATCTAAGTCAGGGCGACGTTCGTCTCAGTATTTTTTCATCCATATACTTCAACCACTTCACAAAATAATAACAACCACGCAACAACTTTGCATACCATTTATTGTGTTATCTATTTGCTCTCATTCCTATTCCACGTATATCATTTTTTTTACTATAATCTCCTCCGCACAAGCCCGGATATTATTCATTCTCCCAACCCATGTCATCTGATCCTGCATCTTCAATTCTTCCGTCACGCCTTGCTTTTCTTTCATCTGCTCCACCAGTCTGTCCATCATCTGATTACATTCCTTGTCAATCTGATACAGATGCTCATTTAACTTCCCGGCAAGTACCAACTTCAGATATAATCCTTTCCGATGCTCCTGCAAATATATCTTTCTCAACATTCCATACTTTCCAATCGAATACTCTGTCTCTTCCGGGAGATACAGGTCTGGATAATACAGACCGTCCTCTCCTAAAGTATAACTGATTCCATTTTCTCCCATAATGTGTTTCTCCATGATTGTCCTCCTATCTTGCTCCCCAGTCTTTATTCTGACTACGGGTATGCTGTTTATTTTTCTGTTCATTCTGTATTTCTTGTTTCTTTTCTGCCAGCTTCGCCCTAATACCATGTGCTACTGGCTCTTTTCCTGTTTCTTTCTTCCATTTTTCTATTGCAGTTCGATACTGACTATACTCAGTTTGAGAAGCCTTAAAATCCTTTAAAAATTCCTGTACACTTCTATATCCGATTTTCTGCACAATCCTTGGAAGATAATCTTTCATATCTCTAATCTGGCTTTTCAGTTCATCAATTTCTTTCTGCAATTCTTTTTTCTTTCTTCCTTTAAACCATCCCGTGACTTCTGACAGTTCTTTCTTCTTTGCAGAAAGCTGTTTTTGTTTCTGTTGAATTGCACCGTTTTGATCTTCCAGTTCTTTATTCACTTTAAATAGTTTCGGATACTTTGATGCAAGCCTCGTCATTTTAGGTTGTTCCGGTTCTGCCTTTTCTTCTTTTGTTGTCTTGACTGCTGCCGTGCTATTTTCAGCAACATGCTCTGGGTGTTCTGCTTCCGTTTGCTCTGTCTGTTTTGGCACTTCCCTGGGTTTCTTAAAAAGCACACTTGCTATCAAAAACTCCAATGCCTCAACAGCCACTGTTACAACTCTGGAAAATAATCGTGGTCTGTTTCCACGCCGGGCAATTGATTCCCTGATTGGCTCCGTGATTTCTTTCCGCTTCACTTCCATTATCTTCGGTTCCGGCACTCCACTAATCAATGCCATATCAACAGCTCTGTTCCATTCCCGGCGTTTTTGATTATCCGCTTCTATTTCCTGTGCCTTCGGATTATTTTTTCCGATTTTCTTTGTTGCAAGATAAACACTGCCACGCTCAAATACCTGTAGTTTCTGTTTCTCGTCCTGCACATAAATATTGATTAAATCTGTATAAGAATGCTTTACCTCATCCAGAAATGAATTGCACTTGAAGCGTTCATCTTTCGCAGTAAACAGCTTCTTCTCATAGACTTCTCCTTTCTTCACAATACTGCAGCCTTCTCGGATCTCGCCATCGTCTCCTAATATCTCTTTCTTGGTTCGGACATGTTTTCCATTTTCATCATAAAACATATTTCTGCTGGCAATCTTAATGATTGGTTCATCCAGTAGTTTCCGTTCTGCAAATATCAAATGAATGTGATAATTGGTCTTTCTTTTATTGTGGTGCAAAGCAGCGATACACTCCATTCCATAATTCTGCTTAAAATGATTTGTAAAAAGCTGTAGCAATCTATCCGGCTGAAATTCTGTAAAACTCTCTGGCAAAGCAATGATCAGTTCTCTTGCCTCAATACATTTTCCTTCTGTTCCACTTTTTGCAAATTCTTCCTGATTACATTTTGCAAGTTCCCGCCAGAATTTCCGTTCTGTGGTTTCATAAACTGCATAGAGGTTTTCCTGTTTTGCATGACTGGATATATAAGTGATTCTGCCTTTTACATTGCTTAGTTTTGTCATTTGAATAAATGAATTTCTTCCGATAGGCACTCCCTCCTTGTCTTCGGCAAAATAAATTCTGCCATATCATTTGTGAGTGGATGCATCGGCATCCGTTTACGAACTATCCGCCTATCGGCGGAACAGCTCCCGGCAGGGCGAAATATCCTGAGTACAAATCTTTAATTTGTGCGATGGGTGTATTTCGCTCTCAAACGCCGAGGGCTTTGTGAGATGCTTCTTACATCTACCACAACTTGGCTTTCGCTTTTCATTTTGGGCGTATCCGCCCTCTTTTTCTGCCCGTATCCGGGCTTATTTTTTCACTAACAACAAACCGACTATTACTCTTCCTGTCTGCTTTATTCCGGTATCCTTGCCCGTACATACTCCAGATCTCCACAATATGGTGTTCCAACCAAATACCATTCTCTCGCCAGATTCATTTCCATTCGTGTCTTTACCCACTGATCATCAACTAGAACTTCCAGACATTCTCCGCAGTGAAATCCTGGATCAATCCATAAGTCTGATGACAATAATCCATATCTTTTGTTATAACTGTTGTAACCTAATCTTCCTTCTCTCATGGTGTCATTCTCCCTTCATTTATCATTTCCGCAGGGACGCCCTGAATCAGGGCCCCCTTTTGAAAAGTTTTTCCTTCGCCAATCAACTACCGGCTACACCTTACAAACCTTCTCTTTGTCTGCTATTTACAGGTGCGTGGCACGCTCCTGTCATAAGGTCATCAAGCAGAATCTTTACCAACGAAAGTTCTCATGCATTCCACACTTATCCAAATATTCTTGTCTTGCCTTTTCCCGTTCTTCCTCGGTTGGTGCTGTTTTGAATGTTGTATATAACTGACGTTTTACCATACTGTCTAATTTTTCCATCAATGCTTTTTCTATCTCCGGCAAATATTCCTCGTTCCCGGCAAGATGATACTGGAACAATGCCAGTAATAAATCTTTTGGTATCTGCACCTGTGATTTTCTTTCCATGTTTCTCCTTTCCGTGACGGTCGTGACGATAGTGACGATATTTTCACTACCGTCACGCTATATAAAATACCGTCACAACCGTCACATATCGTCACGCTTGTTTTCCAACAAAGGCTAATCTGATCTTTCTTCCATCATGTCCTCGTTCCGCTTTATACTGGATTCCATATTCCAGAATCAATCGTTCCAGGCTGACATTTAATTTTCGTGATAATGCGTTCGGCTGCATTTCCACCTGCAATACTTCCACAAGCTCTGTTGCTGTTCCCGCCCACTCTGGTGTAATTTCTGTTACAAGCTCTTTGATTTTTTCCAACAATGGATCTTCTGGTTCTTTCCAAAGTTCTGTTTCCGTCTTGGTAAGTTCCCAGACACATCTCTCCCGGTTAAAGTTCAACCATAGTTTCTGATCCTGCTGGTCACGCCCTGCCACTTCCAGAACTGCCTTATTATCTGTCCGTTTTTCTTTCTGCATGACGAATGCTCCATCCGCAGCTCCAAGCAATCCATTCGTGCCAGAAATCATATCAAAACTATCTGAAGATTCCATTTTCCTTGTATGATGCACAACCAGAAAACAGATACCATATTTATCACTGAATGCTTTCAGCTTCGTTACAATCTCGTAATCGCTGGCATAACTGAATTTATCTCCACCGACCTCTCGAACCTTCTGAAGAGTATCAATGATAATCAATCTTGCGTCCTTATGCTCTGTCACAAACGTTACAAGCTGTCTTTCCAGTCCGTCATTGAGCGATTTGGATTTTGTAGCAAAATAAAAATTTTCACTACCTTCCATTCCAAACATCTGTGATAATCGTTTCTGCAGTCTTGCATAATCATCTTCCAGTGCCAGATAAAGAACCGTTCCCTGTCTGACTGAAAATCCCCACAATGGAAGTCCTTTACTGATGTGATACCCAATCTGTGCCATAAAGAATGATTTTCCAATTTTCGGCGAACCAACAAACAGGTAAGTTCCGTTATACAGAAGTCCATCTATAATCGGCAGTTTTGGTGGATATGCGGTATCGTATAATTCCATCATAGAAACTGTTTCCAGATCATCTGGATTCTTTTTATTTGCTGATTTTTCTGTATTTTCCGCATTATTTGTGGCTTGCAGATTGCCCTTACCGGGCAAATCTGCTATACTTTGGTTGGTTAATTTATTACTTGATGACTGTTCCACATCTGCGCCAACAGATGCAATCGGAGCAGTCATTTTTTCTTTTGCTGTCATTCATTTTCCCCTTTCAATCCATACAATGTCTCTGCGACCAATCTCAGGGTACTCAGCAACTCTTCGTTTTCCTCACTGCATTTTTCCAGATGTTTCAATTCTTCATAAATCTCTGCCATCTGATTTCGCAATGCTTTATACACTCTTGGATTTCCTTGTACCACAATTTCTCGATCAGTTAATCGTTTTGTGATATAGTCCTGCTTGCTAAGTCCTGACAATCGGACACATGCATCAATTTGCTCTGCTTCTTCCGGGGATACCCGGAATGCTACGATTTTGTTTCTCCATCTTCCTTTACTGTCCAGATTTTTCTCCATTTAATTTTTCCATCCTTTCAATATCCAACTGTTCTGCCATCTGTGTCTGCTCACTTGGAAACAGATGTGCATATCGGTAAGTGATATCAATGCTCTCATGTCCCATTCGGTCTGCGATTGCCAATACCGTAAATCCCATATTGATCAATAACGATACATGGGAATGTCTCAAATCATGCACACGGATTCGCTTCACCCCAGACACTTTTGATCCTCTGTTCATTTCATGATGCAGATAAGATTTGGAAATTGTGAAAATTCTTTCGTCTTCCTTCAGACCGTAAAGCATTCCCATATAATCCTGCATCTCATCACATATAAATTGTGGCATCTTGATAAATCTGTTACTTTTAAATGTCTTTGGTGGGGTAATCACATCTTCCCGGTTTAATCTTTGATATGATTTGTTAATTCGCAGTGTATGCGTTGTAAAGTCAAAATCCGCTGGTGTCAGGGCAAGCAACTCTCCTTCACGGATACCACACCAGTAAAGCATTTCAAAAGCGTAGTAAGAAACTGGTTTATCCATCATCACATCTGCAAATTTCAAATACTCTTCTTTCGTCCAGAACAACATTTCCTTATATTCCTCTATTGCTATATTTCCAGCTTTCTGTGCCGGATTAGAAGGCAAATGATAAAAATCAACTGCATGATTGAAAATGGCACTTAACTGGCTGTGGATTTTCCGCAGATATGAAGCAGAATACCCTTTTCCATTCGCTCTCTTAAATGCAAGCAAATGATTCTGCCATGCAATCACATCTTTTGGTTCAATTTCTGCAATCTTTCTCTCCCCAAAGTATGGAAGAATTTTTGTTCTGGCAATATTATTCTTAGTTCCCCATGTGTTATCCCGGATTCGTTCCTTTTTATCTTCTACATAAATTTCATAAAAACTTGCGAAAGTCATATCCAGTTTTGCATCATGCTTTAACATTTGTTCGTGTTCCCACATCTGCGCTTCTCGCTTCGTAGGAAATCCTCGTTTTGAAGTCTGTTTCGTTTTCCCTGTCCAGTCGGTATACCGATAAACCACTCGCCACTTCCCAGTGACATTATCTTTGTAAATACTCATACAAATTCTCCTCTCTCTTACACTTCGCTGTAACATACTTTTTGCGAAAATAATTGGTGTTTACTCTGCCAGCTACCGTAAGATAACCCAGCTTCTGTAATTCATCATTTAACTGTTTGACAATCTTATAAGCATAAGACTTGGAAACTCCCAGTTCCGCTGCAACTTCTTCTACTGTCATAAAAGTTCTGTTCGTCACATCGCATCTCTCCTCTCTATATTAACGTAATTTGTTTAAGTTGTTACATTCGCATGATACTAAACATTTTAATTTAAGTCAAGTGATTTTATGAGAATATTAAATTTTTTTGTTTAAGTTCTTCTTGCTATCCGAAATTGCTCATGCTATACTGAACCTAAACAGAATTGTTTTATTTTCTATCACAATTAATTACGGCAACACGAATGACCACTATAAGGAGGCAAACAAAAATGGCAATCGGACAACGTATCAAATTTTTTCGCAACCGCAAAGGCATGACACAAAAGCAACTCGGAGAACAACTGGGATTCATGGGAAAAACCTCAGATGTCCGCATGGCTCAGTATGAATCTGAAGCCAGAGTTCCTAAGATTGATCTTGTAAAACAAATGTCTCAGATCTTTGATATCAATACTCATGCCTTAACAGTTCCAGATATTGATACTCACATAGGTCTGATGCATACACTATTTGCACTGGAAGATATGTATGGTCTAAAGGTAAAAAATGTAGATGGACAACCTCATCTCTGCCTTGACTCTTCCATATCTGCTCCCGGCTCATCTGTCGATGAAATGTTTCGTGCATGGATGGAACAAGCTGACAAACTGGAAAACGGTGAAATCAGCAAGGAAGAATATGATGAATGGAGATATAAGTACCCGGAACTGGATACTTACCAGAAACGTGCCAAGGTACCATCTCAGGAACTGAGTGATTACCTCGTAAAAGAATTGACTAAAAAAGAAAAATAAAAGAAGAAAATAGAAAAACCTTACCGATATTCAGTTTTTTACTTCTGAAAATCAGTAAGGTTTCTTTATATACGTTATGAAATAAAATTTTTATCTCTTGAATAATCACAAAATGTTGCCATTTTGTTGCCAATCACTAAGCAAATTTGCTTGTAACCCGCATAAATACTGGTATCTTATGATTGTGTGGATTATTCAAATTCGACAATTACTAATCAATTTTGTTTAGAGATTATTGGTTGCCGTGTTCGCTTTT
>OFRZ01001345.1_pt1 | contig 15862 bp, 13 predicted proteins | sample 1543181 | NCBI WGS metagenome assembly OFRZ01 (sample SAMN04209245, study PRJEB22552) | human gut metagenome | biome: gut; material: feces | host: Homo sapiens | place: USA: Oklahoma | reverse complement strand
TGTACTGGCACTGCTGGCGACGATTGTATACACCTTAGCCAAGACGATTCCAAATGTTTATCTGTCGTCGGTAGCACCGGCATCCGGAAGCTTTTTTATCGCACCGACGAAGCTGATCCATCCGGCGGTTGGTGTATTTATGGCGGCACAGAATCTGTTACAGCCGGTATTGATCTCTGTGTTTGCGGTGTTGTTTGGCGATTATTTTGTGGCGCTGTTCCCGGCGCTGGAAGGATATAAAACGCTGATCAGCATTGTGATTCTGCTGATCTATACGGGAATCGCATGGCAGGGCAATCATACCTTTGCATTTGTCAATAATATCATGGTAGTAGTATTGATGGTGGCTATGGGCTGTTATATTTTTGTCGGTATGCCAAGCATTGATACCTCCAGACTGACACTGGGCGAAATCTTCAATCCGGGCGTGAAACTGACCAGCTTTGCGGCAGCAGTCGGTGTGCTGGCATCTTCGCTGTCCGGTGGAAGCGCGGTTTCCCAGATCGCAGATGATGTAAAGAATCCGAACCGGAACATTCCACTGGCATTACTCCTGTCCCCAACGATTGTTGCATTTATCTATATCGGTATGGGTATTGTTACCATCGGCTGCATGCCGGCAGGAGAACTGACCACACTTTCAGAGGTGGGAAAAATATTCCTGCCTTCCGGTCTTCTGACATTTTTTATCGTAGGAGGTCCGCTGTTCGGTGTTCTGACTTCAATGGTTCCGGTTATTATGTTAACCTGCGCCCAGATTCAGGCGGCGGCAGATAATGATCTGTTTCCGGCTTTTGTCGGAAAGAAAAATAAGAATGGAGTATCACCGGTGATTCTTTGCTTCGTTATGCTCTTTTCTATCTGCTGTGTGGCGACCGGATCCAGTTTTGGAGTGTTAATGACTGTATTTTCTTTCGTCAATGCACTGTCGGATATCACTCTTTGTCTGGTACCGTTCTTCCTGAAAAAGAAATATCCGCATGCCTGCAATCATTCTACCTTCAAGATGGCCATCGGTCTGGTATATGCACTGTCAGCCTTTGCGTTTGTAGTCGCAGCCTATCTGGCATATGCGATGATCAGTACGCTGGGAATGACCGTATGGCTGATGATCCTTGGTGCAATTGTACTGTTTGTGATCTATATTCTGATCCGTATCTCTTATCTGAAGAAACACGGCCGGGATCTGATCGCAGAACTGAAACAACCATATGAGCCATGGGAAGCCCGCGAGCGTGAGTGCAAAGCGATGGATGAAGGAAAATGATATACTATTGATTATAGATGATATAAAAAGTGCGTAAGCTTGGTGAGAACAATCCGGGGCTTACGCACTTTTTATGTATTGCTTTTTGAGATGTATTGGGAAAGCAATGAAAAAATATTCCAATATGGGACTATTAAAGGTATTTTGCAGGTGTTAAAAACTGCTTCAAATTTACATTCCAAAATGTACGTAAAATATTATAATGAAATACAGGCGAAAAGTAAATGAGAAAAATAAATGCAAAATTAAATTAATCCATTGAAACAGTTTTTAAAAAATGTTATAGTGGGATCAGAAGGAGGGATTGATATGATAGAGCTAAAATTAGAGTTTCTGTTAGAAGAACCGGAAATCCCGGCAGAGGTGGATCGTTTGTTACTAAGTTTTTTAAAGGCATCTGTAGAAAAATATTCTCCGGAACTTTTCGAAAAACTTTATACAAAAAAGCAATCCGTCATGAAAACATATTGCTGGTCATGCTATCTGCCGGGAGCACGATTCGCAGCAGACAAGATTTATCTGAAAGAAAATCGGTTTATGGTAACATTTTCCGATGCGGACATGGGAGAACTATTTGAATTCTTTAATGCATTTCAGTTAATGCGGAATATAGAGTATCCCATGGGAGGAAACTCGATGAAACTGCGTGAAGTGAAAGCAAAAAAGATTCCGGAGATTAAAGAATCGGAGCTTATCATAAAAATGCAGAGTTCCTTACTGGCAAGAAAACATGATCCGGAAAATAATACGGATATCTATTATACCTGTGAGGATCCTGAGCTTTCGGATACATTAAAAGACAATCTGAAGTTCTTCTTGAACAAGATCGGATGGGACGAAGATGTGGATTGTTTTTCGATTGTTCCGGTGAAAGGAAAAAAGATTGTTGCGAAAGTATGGGGAAGACCAACAAATGCCAGTATTGGGATATACAAACTACAGGGAACGCCCCGGCTTTTAGATTTCCTGTACTCTGCAGGACTTGGAAGCCGCAGATCGGAAGGCCATGGGAAATGGGAAATCGTCTGGTAGAGAGAGGTGATATTTTATGGAAAAATATGCAATTACGCCAGGTGATTTTCTGAAAAACGCCGGAATCGTCGGGATGAAATATATACTGGATTGCGCAAAGGCGCAGGAAGGTGTTGACTTTGGCATATCGGAAGACGGTCAGGAGATGTGGCTGAACTGCGAATTTATTCAAAATGCGGACTGGACCAGTCTGTATTTCCAGGCATGTGTGCAAAATTTTGGAAGGTTTACTGTTTACCAGGGCGTAATGGAGAAAATCAAGTGCTGTATCGGGAAAATTCAGAATGAAAAATGGAATCCGGGAAAGAACGAAAAGGATGATTTGAAATTTATTAATGACAAACTGCTCTCGAACAGTTACCAGGCCGGCTTTGAAAATATCAAAGATCAGATCGAACATTCGGAAGTTTATATAACACTGAAAAAAGAAAAACTGATTGATAAAATGACAGCGGAAGAATTACTGGAAAGGCTTTCGAAATTACAGGTGTTTCTGGAGCAGGAGAAATGCAAAGAGACGTTTATTATGAAAAGTGTAGTCTACAACTATATCAATCGTTTCTGGGATGGAAAAAGTTTTCTGCTTCGCTCGAATGCAAAAAAAGATATGAGGGAACAGTTTGAAAAAGATTTTTCAGAACCATTCCGAAAATACTTTATGACAGATCATACAAAAGCAAAGGATCTGTGTATTGACTGTGGAGAACCTGTAACCACAAAAGAGAAAGTATCCATCGCATTTATGAAGGAAGTCGGGGACGATTTTACAAGAAAACGGTCTGTGTTCTGGAATTGTAATGTGGATGCGTTCCTGTGTCCGGTCTGTACGTTTCTGTATGCAGCAAGTCCGCTTGGGTTCCGACTGTTTGCCAATAAATTTGTGTTTGTCAATAATAACAGTGATATGTTCACTCTGCTGGCAGCAAATTCCAAAAACAGGAAAAGCAGTCTGGAAGGAGAAAAAGAAGAGAATCAGAGATATTCCCAGTGGTTTGCGGAAACTCTGAATATCATATTGAATGAGAAAAGACAGGAACTTTCCAATATTCAGGTGATCCTGCGTGGAACCGGGGATAAGGACAGATATAAACTTTCTATTATCAACAAGGATATACTGAATATCCTGAAAAGGGAAGATGTAGAAAAAGCATTGAAAAATCTTGGTCAGTATCCGTTCACAAAGATCAGAAATGATTTTGTAAATGTGCATGAACAGGCTGTTATGAACCTGTTGGGCCATCAGAATCAGTATATTTTGTTAGATTCCCTGCTGAGAGAAGCCATTGCAGGGAATGCTGCATCAAACTTTCATATACATTGGGTATATGAGATTCAGAAGGGAACAGAGATCAGTTACAAAAAAGAAGAAGAGAAGGAGGTTCTTATGTATTGCATCAGTATGAAAAAGAGCGGTTCGGAATTACGAAAAGCGATCATGACCGCAAAAAAAGACACGACCGGAGATAGTCTGCGTGGTATCGAGTATCAGCTGCTTAATGCGCTGTCGGTAAAAAATACAGAGAAATTTATGGATATCGTTGCGAGACTGTACAGTTCCTATGGATCGGAAAAACTCCTGATACCGAATGGGATGATTCGGATGTTACAGGACAAAGAAAAATTTTCGGAGTATGGATACGCATTTGTTTTAGGACTGATTGGATGTTATGAAGGAAAGAAAGAGGTAGAACAATGAGAAGAGAAGGATTGACAGTAACTATGGTTTTTCTTGCGGAAAGTGCCAATTACGGAGAGGGAATCGGAAATATTTCTACATTAAAGAAAATGTCAAGAGGAAACCACGAGCAGTATTCGTATATTTCCAGGCAGGCGATGCGTTATAACATTGTCCGGCAGGCAAACTGGGATCAGACTCCGGTGGACGGAAAAAGCGGTGTGGTTCAGTTTGCACCGTCTGCAACGATTGCGGAATATCCGGAAATCGATCTGTTCGGCTATATGAAGACAGCGGCAAAGGATGGCGATCAGAAAGGCGGAGCGTCTACAAGAAGCGCTGTAGTGAGACTGAGTAATGCTATTGCACTGGAGCCGTTTTTGGGTAATCTGGAGTTCTTAACTAACATGGGACTGGCAGCAAGAGGAAAGCTGGAGAATGGAATTGCACAGAGCGAAATTCAGCGATCATTTTATACTTATACCATAACGGTCGATCTGGACCGGGTAGGGATTGACGGAGAAGTGCAGATCACAGGAGAAGAAAAAGCAGATCGTGTGAAAACACTTCTGGATACCGTGCAGTATTTGTATCGGGATATCAAAGGTAGAAGGGAAAATCTGAGCCCATTGTTTGCGATCGGGGGAAGATATGAACGGAGAAATCCATTTTTTGAAAACAGGATCCGGATAGAAAATGATCAGATCAATGTAGAAACTCTGGCGGAACTGTTAGAGGACGACGCGATCCGCACCCACACATTTACCGGTGTCGTAACAGGAACTTTTGACAATGAAAATGAGATCCGGGGAAAATTATCCGGAGAATCCGTAGGTGCAGCATTCAGACATTTAAAAGAGGAAGTGGAACAGTATTATGGAGAAAGCAATTAGAGTTCAGTGTTTTCAGAACCTGGTAAATTATCGAAAACCGAGCAGCTTTATCATAAAAGAGACATTCCCGCTTCCTCCGTATTCTACGGTGCTTGGAATGATCCATGCGGCCTGCGGATACCGGGAATTTCATCCGATGAAACTGTGTATTCAGGGAACAAACAGCGGAATGGTGTCGGAACTGTATACCAGATATTCCTTTTCTTCTGGTACGAAGTATGAAGAGGGAAGACATCAGCTGTGTGTGGATGGAAAATATGGTGTGTTTAAGGGGATCGCGAATGTAGAACTGGTCTGTGATAATCACATGGTGATTCATATTATTCCGGCAGAGGAAGATTTTGCACATGTATATCAATCTCTTCTATATCCGGGCAGGTATTTATCCCTGGGAAGATATGAGGATCTCCTGGATATCGAACGGGTTGACATTGTGAAAATTCATCAGGAAGAGGAAGTAGATCTCAAGCGGGATATGTACATACCGGTAGCGATGGCAGAGACACTGGGGATTGAGAAAAGTCGTATGACGGTGTACCATCTGACAAAGGAATATGAGATTACCAAACAGGGTCTGCGGCGGTGGAAAAAGGAAAATGGAAGAGTCAATGCTTTTTATTATCCTGCAGGAAATACACTGGGGCAGGGTGCCTACGTGGACGATTTCGAGGAAGATGCAGCGTTAGTGTTCTGTTAAAGAAGGTCAGAAAGGCGTGGGAATGAAATACTATGCAAAATCGAAGAAAAAGGGATTATCCGATAAAGAGCGGGGGAAACAGATAAAAGAACCGGAAGAAGAACAAAAAACACTGAATAGCCATCAGGAAGATATTGTGCGGTGTGCTGAAGCGTTTTTTGAAGAATATGGCCGGTATTTTTCTGAAAAAGAGAAACGGCTGGTCATAGAAGCCTGCCGCATTCATGATTGGGGGAAGGCGAATCTGGTCTTTCAGGTAATGATAAATCCGGAGCTTGCCGGAGAACGGAAGTTAAATGTGAAATCTATCAGTCAGATCCCTCATGGACATCTTAGCGCAGTTACTCTGTCACAAAACGAATTCTTTGCAATGGACGATAGTTTTACGAAAGATGATTTTGGGGCTTTTGTCACGGCAGTCTATCATCACCATACGAGAAAAGACCAGGAAGACAGTTCGGAGCTTCGTACATATGGAAAGAAATATTATCTGGAAGAGATCAGTGATTATCTTGGACAGACCAGAACAAAACTGTACTGCAGCAACTTGAACCAGCTTCTGTTTCACAATAACGGATATAGTGGGAAGTTCCTATGTGATCCTGCAGTCTGGAATGAATATCTTCTCGTAAAAGGATTGCTGAATAAGTTTGATTATACGGTTAGTGCCGGATATGAGAATGCGGAACTGGCATGTGATATCAGGGAAAAAAGGCTGAAAAAAGAAGTGGAGAGTTTTCTGGAAGGAAAAGATTTACGGCCTGCTCAACAGTTCATGAAAGAGCATATGGATGATAGCCTTGTTGTTATTGCGCCCACCGGATCCGGAAAAACAGAAGCCGCTTTGTTATGGCTTGACGGGGAGAAAGGATTTTACACGCTGCCTTTGAAAGTTTCTTCCAATGCAATTTATTCCAGAATAAAAAACGGATATGGTTATGAACATGCGGCGATTTTGCATTCGGACAGCATGGCGATGTATCTGAAAGAAAATCCGGGATCTGCCTGGGAAAAACAGGAACAGGCAAAGTTGTTAGCGAATCCTGTTACTGTGTGTACGATTGACCAGTTGTTTACGTTTGTTTACAGGGCGCTGGGGACAGAGATCTTTGCAGCAACTTTGAAGTATTCCAAGCTGATCATAGATGAAATACAGTCTTATGATCCAAGAAGTATTGCTACGATCTTATACGGTCTGAAAACCATCCAGCAAATGGGCGGCAGATATGCGATTATTACGGCAACTTTTCCACCTGTACTGAAAGATTTTATGGAGCAATACGGATTGGCAGATCATTGTTTGTTTGCAGACTTTACAGAAGATCCGGATATTCTCATTCGTCATAAGGTAAGCATCCAGTATTCGGAAATGTATCTGGAAGAGATTGCAAAGCAGGGGAAAACCAAAAAAGTACTGGTGATTTGTAATACCGTTTCCAGGGCGCAGGAGGTTTATGAAAAACTGCGGGAAAGGAACGATTCTGTGTGGCTGTTACATTCCCGTTTTATTCGCAGAGACCGTAATTTACTGGAACAAAAGATTATGGAGTTTTCAGAATCGGATGAAGCGGGGATCTGGGTCACCACGCAGATCGTTGAAGCCAGTCTGGATATCGATTTTGATATTCTGCACACAGAAATGTGTACAGCAGACAGCTTGTTGCAGCGTATGGGAAGATGTAACCGGAAGGGAAGAAGGATTCCTGAACTTTCCAATATTTTTGTATATGATAACAAAAATGGAAGCGGAAGTATTTACGAGGAGAACTTGTATCAGCGATCGCTGGAAAAACTGAAAAAGTATGAAGATATCCTTTTTTCAGAAAAACAGAAGACGAAATATATGAATGAAGTGTATCGGACAGAAGCGATACGGAATACAGAATATTACAGGAAAATTCAAGACTGTATGGAGAAATTCTCGGAGATCCATCCGGCGGAATATACTCTATCGGAAGCGAAGGTGCGCGATATCAAGAGCATTACGGTCATTCCGGATACCATCTATGAAGAAAATCAAGAACTGTTTGAAGAAGTAGAAGACAGATATCTATCAAAAGAGAGAAAGCAGGAGATTCGGACAAAGTTGCAGGATTTAACCATGGGAATCAATCTGAGGACCTGTTTTGGACATCCGGATGGAATAGATAAGGCAGCAATTGGCTCGACAGACATCCATCGAACACAGTTTGTTTATGAGTTTGATTGTGAAACACTGCAAGGACGAGGTCTTTTGCTTGGAGAGAAGGCAGATAGTATCTTTTTATAGGAGGTACGACGTGAAAGAAAATATAACTGGTATGATGGTATATTATTACTTCGTCTGCAAACGAAAACTCTGGTACTTCTGTCATGAAATCACAATGGAGACGGAGAACGAAGATGTGTTACTCGGAAAACTGTTGGACGAGAGCAGTTACAAAAAGAATGACAAACACATTTCTATTGATCAGATAATCAACATTGATTTTATGAAAGAATTCGGAGAGCTGCATGAGGTGAAAAAAAGTAAGTCTGTAGAAGAAGCAGGGATTTGGCAGATGAAATACTATCTGTATTACCTGCAGCAGCGTGGTGTGACCGGAATGAAAGGAAAAATCGATTACCCATTATTAAAAAAGACAATGAGTGTGGAGCTTACAGATGAAGACTGCGGGGAAATAGAAAAAATCATCTGTGAAATTACACAGATAAAAAAGAGGAATATACCACCGGATGATTGTAATAAGAAAATATGCAAGAAATGTGCGTATTATGATTTGTGCTTTATATAATACGAGGTGAGTGATATGAAACAAAGTTTTTATGTTTATAATAACGGGGACTTAAAACGAAAAGATAACACACTTCAGTTTACGAATCACGATGGAGAAAAGAGAGATATACCGGTTGAACGGATTTCTGATATTTATGTGATGTCGGAAATGTCTTTCAATACAGCTTTTATCAATTATATTTCACAATATGGGATTCCGATGCATTTTTTCAATTACTATAATTTTTATACGGGAAGTTATTATCCGAGGGAAACGTTGCTTGCAGGGAGATTGCTGGTAAGACAGGTTGAACATTACACGGATTATGAGAAAAGGATTGTGTTGGCGAGAAAATTTATCGAGGCTGCGGCGGATAATATTTATCGTAATCTCAGATATTATAATGGAAGAGGGAAAGATGTTTCTGTTTATATGAAAGAAGTGGATTCGTTTCGAAAACAGATTGGCAGTACGACTACAATCGAATCGTTGATGGGTGTGGAAGGTAATATCCGAAAACAATATTATGCTGCGTGGAATATTATCATTAATCAGGAAATATCGTTTGAAAAGCGTGTGGTGCATCCCCCGGATAATATGATCAATTCATTGATCTCTTTCGTAAATACGCTGATCTATACCAAGGTGCTGGGAGAACTCTACCGTACTCAGCTAAATCCCACCATTAGTTACCTGCATGAACCGGGGGAGAGAAGATTTTCTTTAAGTCTTGATCTTGCAGAAGTGTTTAAGCCACTGATTGGTGACCGGCTGATTTTTTCCCTGTTGAATCGGAATCAGATCACGGAAAACAGTTTTACGAAAGAACTGAATTTTCTTCATCTGAAAAAAGATGCCTCCAAACTTATCGTGTCGGAACTGGAAAGTCGGCTCAAGAAAACGGTGATGCATAAAGAACTGGGAAGACAGGTCTCCTATCAGTACCTGATTCGTCTGGAAGCGTATAAATTAATTAAGCATCTGATTGGCGAAAAAGAGTATGAGGGATTTCGAATATGGTGGTGAAGTATGTATATCGTATTAGTATATGATGTAAGTCAGGAAGACCATGGAACTAAGCGATGGTCAAAAATATTCAAGACATGTAAAAGATATTTAACACACATCCAGAACTCTGTATTTGAAGGGGAGATAAGCAGAGCGCAGCTGGCAAGCCTGCAGCAGGAACTGAAACAGTATATCGATCCTGAGTTGGATTCTGTTATTCTCTTCAAATCACGTCAGGAAAAATGGATGGACAAGGAATTCTGGGGCAGAAAAGATGACCTGACCAGTTTTATCTTGTGATTGTCGACCTGAGATAGAGATAAAATTACGAGAGGTCGACAAACGTGAAAAACATAAGCAAAATAGTGCTTCCGGTGAACCGTGTTATATCGAAATAAATAAAAAGATAAAAAAATACCATGGTCGACAAAATATGGTATAATATGGAAGAATTAATCGGTGGTTCAGAGGAGCGGGTATTAATAGAAACATAGTGGAATGTAAAGCAAGACAAGCAATTCTTTTTCCAATGAAACAATCCTTGTATTAATAGAAACATAGTGGAATGTAAAGAAAGTTGGTGCATTGGTAATTTTTAAGCAATCACAGTATTAATAGAAACATAGTGGAATGTAAAGTAATGGTTTTGCAACAATATTTGAAGTGTTAAGAGGTATTAATAGAAACATAGTGGAATGTAAAGTACGGAACGTACAGATTTAGTACCGATGCGGAAAAAAAGTATTAATAGAAACATAGTGGAATGTAAAGTACTTAATCGCTGATGACCGGAATGCTTCTGTTTCTGCGTATTAATAGAAACATAGTGGAATGTAAAGCTTCCTAACGCAGCAATTCCAATAATCGCACTCATGTATTAATAGAAACATAATGGAAAGAATCCAGCCATCGCTTCAGAATCATTTCTTTTGTATATAAAAAATACAGTTAAGCTACGAAAGAAGGATTGTGATATAATGAGTGGCAGGGATGAACCAGAATGAAAAAGGAGTATTACACGAATGAAATCAAGAACAGATGCTGTCTATGATGCGTTAAAAGAAAAAGGCTACCCGGATGATTTTTGCCGGGAGATTGCATATAAACATATGAACACAGACTATACCGCAACGCGGATGTTAGGATATCTTTATCGCATCTCGAATCCACGGCCGGAGGATGTGGTGGATGAGATGCTGGCTATCTTAAGTGACCGGAATGCCATTATTCAGAAAAAAGAACTGGAACATGCACAGGCAACAATCAACCGGATCTACAGAGAAGGGTTGTGACAGTCAGAATATGGACAAAAGAAGAACAGCAGTAAACATAGGATGCATCTGCCTCATTTTCCTGTTTATCTTTGGATTTTACAAATGTATCCAGTGGGATAATACGAGCAGAAGAGAACAGGAAGAAGCAAAAGAACAGAAGGAACTGGATGAAAAAGCAGCGGATGAGAAAGCATATGAGCAGGCAAAGGAATATATGGAAAATTACCGGATCAGTCTGCAAAAAAAGATGCGGGCCGCCGGAATCGAGGATCTCAGAGTATATTATGAACAATACAATCAGAGAACGTACTCCGATACTTATAATTTCTTGGATGATGATTCCGACTATCAGTATTTTTATTATGAACTGAGTTATTACTGTGACTCCATAGATTCTATATTCGAAGAGGCTACAAAGGATGGAAATTATGATCCTTTTGTGGAACTGCTGAAAGAGGAGTGCAAAGTAAAAGATCAGCGACCGGTGGAAAGAGATGGCTTCTATAAAATATTTGTCGGAGACAGAAAATATGCTGTAAAGATCAATGAAAGAGACCCGGAGGGCGAACTGACAATCTCCAGGGAATACGGAGTGTATTACAGGATCGAGCGGGGAGAAGACGGGTATGAACTTTATACGAACCGGGGAAAAATCTATCCGGAGGAAGAGAAAAATGGATCCGCAAGCGGTGCCGATTCGGACGGTAGTGGTAATTCCGGAAGTGCTTCCGGACATGCCGGAGGATCCGGTTCCGGCAGTTTCTTGAGACATTCCGGTGGCTCAGGTTCCCTGAAAAAAACAGATCCCTACGATGTGGATGATTACGATGATCCCGATGATTTTGCGGAAGAGTGGGCAGAAGAGTTTGGAGACGATGATTATGATGACGGATATGACGATGCCTATGATTACTGGGAAGAAGAGTATGATGATTAACTAGAGCGTGTCTGAAAAAGAAAAGAAATTTTCACAATGCAGTTTTGCAGACAATCTTGTGTTTGGGCAAGAGAGGAAAGGTGGAATTAAAGGATGGAGAAGCAGAAAATATTTGAACAGATCAGGGGAGGGCTTATTGTCTCCTGTCAGGCTTTGGAGCATGAGCCATTGTATACAAAAGAAGGAGGAATCATGCCACTGATGGCGAAAGCAGCAGCGCAGTCGGGAGCAGTCGGAATCCGTGCCAATACTGTACGGGACATTACACAAATTAAAGAAGTAGTAGATCTTCCGGTGATCGGAATTATTAAAAAAGACTATGAAGGAACACCAATGTATATTACGGTGACGATGAAAGAGGTGGATGCCTTAGTCGCATGTGGTGTGGAGATTGTAGCAGTGCAGGGAACCGGTTCCAGACGCCCGGACGGAAGCGGTGCACCGGAATTCATCCGCGCGGTCAAAGAAAAGTACCCGCAGCAGTTGGTGATGGCAGACTGCGCAACGATAGAAGAAGGGATCACATGTGCACAGGCGGGAGCCGATTTTGTGGGGACTACGATGCGTGGCTATACACCGGAGACAAAGGGATGTGATGATATTGATTATGCATTTATCCATGAACTTTCTGAGAAATGCCCGGCAAAGATCATCGCAGAGGGACATATTCATTATCCGGAACAGGCAAAAAAAGCTCTGGAAGCGGGAGCATTCGCCCTGGTAGTCGGAGGGGCAATCACAAGACCTGCGGAGATCACATCAAGATTTGTTTCGGCGATCCGAAAATAAGAGAGCAAATAGAACGTTGTTATAAGAAAACAGTGACGGTTGACTTTATGTAAACCAACCGTCACTGTTTTTCTATGCTGAAATTATATGGAAAAAGTTATGTTCATATGGAGAGAGCGTTTCAAGTTTTGTGTAAACAGAAAAAACTGATATAAGATATGTCATTAGTTATCGAGGACAGAACCTGTTTTTCAGGGTTCTGTCCTTGTTTGTATTATAATGCAGTTTTAAGGCATGTCAAGCAGGACTGGCTGTGCCAGCCCTGCCTAGCATGCATTCTGCTTATAACCTTTCCAATCTTTCTTCGAAGAAAATTTCCAGCTGAGAATGGATCTGTCCCCAATCCTGACGGTGTCCCGTCCATTTCTTGGTGATATCTATCATGGCCAGATACAGCATTTTCAGGAGACTGTCATCGGATGGAAATACCGTCTTGGATTTGGTGACTTTCCGGAGCTGGCGGTTAAATCCTTCAATCGTGTTCGTGGTATAGATCAGACGTCTGACAGCTTCCGGATATTTAAAATACGTTGAAAGATTTGCCCAGTTATCTTTCCATGACTTTGCAATCTTAGGGTATTTCCCGCTCCATTTTTCGTCAAAGCTGTCCAGTTCTGCCAATGCAACTTCTTCTGTAGGAGCTGCATATACACGCTTCAGATCTGCCATAAGTGGTTTGATCTCTTTGTAAGAAACAAATTTCGTGGTGTTCCTGATCTGATGGATGATGCACTGCTGGATCTCGGTCTGGGGAAATACTGCTTCAATTGCCTGTGGAAAACCGGTCAGTCCATCCACACACGCAATCAATATATCTTCTACACCCCGGTTTTTCAGGCCATTCAGGATGGAGAGCCAGAACTTGGCACTTTCATTTTGACCCACATACATTCCGAGGACATCCTTACGTCCTTCCATATCGATCCCAATCGCAATGTAAACAGCACGTTTTACAATCCGCCCCTCATTACGGGCATGGAAATGGATCGCATCCATAAATACAACAGCATACACACTTTCTAATGGCCTTTCCTGCCATTCTTTTACTATTGGCAGGATCTTATCAGTGATCCGGCTGACAGTACTGTCGGAGATCTCAAGATCGTATAATTCACGCATGTGGCTTTCTATATCGGCAGTAGTCATTCCTTTTGCGTACATGGAAATGATCTTTTCTTCCATGTCCTGCGTAATCGAATTCTGATACTTCTTTACAACCTGTGGTTCGAAGTCACCTTTTCGATCCCTTGGAATATCAATCTCCATATCTCCGTAACTGGTATGTAACGTTTTCTGGGAATATCCATTCCTGGAATTATCGGTTTCTTTATTTCGATAATCATACTTGGAATATCCCAGTTCTTCATCCAGTTCCTGATCAAGGGCACCTTCCAAAATGATAGACATCATATCCCGCATAATGGAATTAACATCTGTTCCATCTTTTACTTTTACATTGTTTTCCTTCAGGTAGTTTCCCATGAGTTCTCTAAGCGCTGCTTTTTGTGGTGAATCCTTTTTTCTTGCCATAAAATAAACCTCCAAACTGAGTAATTCTATCTTACATCAGTTTGGAGGTTTACACAAACTTTGGGATACTCCCCATATGGATTACCGTTCACCGGCTGTGTCCAGACCCATCACCCATTTTCCGTTGGTAAAATCCGGAATATCAACGACAGCACCGCCTCTGGCTACAGACATCTCGGACAGGGCTGTGATCGCCATCCAGGAAGCTGCATCGTAGACATCTACCGGCATCGGGCTGTCTTCGCGCAGGCACTGGAAGAACTGTTCGAATTCCAGCCAGTCCATGCCGCCGTGGCTGCCCTGGACGCCTTCTTCGAGGAATTTTTTCCAGATCGGATGATCGTAGGTTTCGGCGTAGGTATCAGCGTTTCCGCTGCACTCTTTTCTCCAGTCAAAATCGTGATCGCGGTCTTCTTTGCGGTCGATGAAGACAGAATCGGTGGCTTCTTCGTACATGCCTTTGGTTCCGCGGACAGTGAAGTTACGGCTGTAGTATCTCGGCAGGGTGGTGTCGAGGGTCAGCTGGATGGTTTCTCCGTTGGCACAGCGGATCATTGTGGTGATGATATCACCCTGGGCAAAATGTGCCTGTTTCAGTCTTTCGTCATCGCTCTTATTCTGCATGATGAACTCATGGAGTCCTGCGGACTTGGAGGCGAAGGAAGAAAGGGTGAGCATCCGGTTTCCGTGGTTGATATTCAGGATCCTGGCGATCGGTCCCAGATCGTGAGTCGGATAGTTTTCGCAGTTTCTGGACAGATAATTTCTAAGGCGGTAATGTCTGTTCTCTTTTCCGAATGCGATTTCGTCTCTCAGATCATGCTGATATCCACCGGCGCAGTGAACTACCTCGCCGAGAACACCCTGTTCTACCATATTTAACACCATCAGTTCGCGGCGGCCGAAGCAGCAGTTTTCCAGGAACATGAACGGTGTTTTAGTTTTTTCATAAGCATCGACCAGTTTGTAGCAGTCTTCCAGAGAGTAAGCGCCACCGACTTCCATGGCTACGGCTTTTCCGGCATACATGGCAGCAAGGGCGATCTCTACATGAGATTCCCAGGCGGTTGCGATGATGATCGTATTTACCTCTTCATTTGCGATAATATCTTTATAATCGGTAGATACAAAAGGTGTCGGCTGTCCGGCAGCGTCCACTACTTTCGCTCCTTCCCGGGCGCGATCTTCATAAACATCACAGACAGCGACAACCTGTTCTTTCTGAGCCAGAACGATATTTTCCAACAGATCTTTTCCACGGCATCCAAGGCCGATATATCCGATTTTAATATTTTCCATTAGAGTCTCTCCTTTATGTGTCTTTTTATAACCATTTAGTAGATAGAGTTCTACGAGGTTTTCTACTCTCGTAACTGCAAATATGCCGAATGATTATATTCTGAAGTTTATTATACACAGATACCGGGATTTGACAAGGAAAGTAAAATCTAAATATTATGAAAAATCGTAACTATTCAGTAGCCACTGTCCCGCGACGTAACTGTGAAGGTACTGAACAGTTACGAAAAATCAAAGAAAAGTGAGTGAGAATCTTGTGTTTCATGTGGGAAATTTTTATAATAAAAGAAGAATCGTTTGAAAAAAATGAGAAGATTTCTGAGGGCTACAAACATAATGTAAAGGAGACAGGAAATTATGAAATTTACCAATGGTTACTGGCTGCTTCGTGATGAGATGAAAGCTGCCTATGCAGTAGAGTACGGAAGTCACCGGGTATACGGGCAGGAACTGACGATGTATCTGCCGTGTTCCCATATCGTGGATCGGGGAAGCTGTCTGAATATCCCGCTTCTGACGGTGACACTGTCCAGTCCGATGGACGGTGTGATCAAAGTGTCTGCGGTGCATCATGACGGAGCCGTATATAACGGACCTTTTGCAAAGATTTATACCGGCGATGCGCATGTGCGGATCGAGGAGAATGAGGAGCAGCTGATCTATCAGACGGGCTCTCTGAAAGCGGTGATCGATAAAGCACCGAAT
>OFRZ01001338.1_pt1 | contig 15988 bp, 10 predicted proteins | sample 1543181 | NCBI WGS metagenome assembly OFRZ01 (sample SAMN04209245, study PRJEB22552) | human gut metagenome | biome: gut; material: feces | host: Homo sapiens | place: USA: Oklahoma | reverse complement strand
CGGATCTGAAGGTCGATTTTAACTTTCAAAAAGAGCAGATAGAGAAGAACGGGTACCAGTATTACTATGAATATCCGGAAGGCGTTATCATTCCGAATGGGCTTCTGGACGGAAAGAACCACGATCTCTATGATGCGGACGGAAAGAAGGCAGGAACGTATCAATTTGAAAAAACAGAGAGTGGCGCATACCGTCTGGACATTGATTTTGAACAGGCCTATGTAGTGGCAGCCGGGGAAACGATTCAGGGCTTTGTTCAGTTTTCCGGCGAGATTGATGGAACAAAAGCGGACGGGGACGGAAATATTAAACTTGTCGGAAAAGATCAGGTGACGCTTGATATTCCAAAAGAGTCCATCAAGTACCCGGACAATGAGACAAACCATTATGATATCAGTACAAAGAAAAACGGCTTCTATGAGATCAAGAATGGAAAATTGATTTACACCGTGTACGTGACTTCTTTGAAAGGAACACCGGAAACCATTGATTTTCAGGATGTGATCCAGGTGGAAGGAATGAAACTTGGCAGTCCGGAAATTACCGTTACCAAAGAAACGGTTTCACGTTATTATGGCGAAAATGGAAGCTGGTGGGACTCAAACCCGATTACGGAAGAAACGATGGAAGACCAGGAGAGTACGTCGGAAAACGGAACCATTCGGATGACACTTCCGAAAATAGAGCCGGCACAGGAGAAAACAGATAATAATGGAGGTTCATACAAAGAATATACGCGTTATAAAATTGTATATACCTACGAGGTAACAAATTTAAATACGGAGCAGCCGACGGCGAAGAACATCGCCAGTGCGAGCTCGGAAAACGACAAAACGAAGGTGAAGAGCAGTGCGGAAACAAATATTACGATTCAAAACAAACACACACTGGAAAAAACCGGATCCTTTGATGCGGCGGAAAATCAGATTATCTGGAAGATAACGCTGAACCGGAATCACCTGAACCTTGCGGACTCCGGCCTTACCGATGAAATGCTGGCAAAGCTGGCGGATGGTACAGATGTAACGATACAGCCTGCGGAAGGATATGAGATCACGCGGAATGAAAGTGGAAACATTACCGGAATTCGCTTCACAGCGGAAGAAGGAAAAACCAACACCGGCGAGTATACCATTACATACCGTACCAAGGCAGAACCGTCCTGGAACAGCCGGGAAGTGAAGAACACAGCGACGTTCCGGCCGGGGGACGGAAGCGCCCAAATCAGTACAACAGGGACGGTGTGGATCAGCGGAGGCGAAATTGCGAAAGCGGTTGGCTCGGCAGAAGAATCCGCAGATGGAACAACAATGGTTCTTCCATGGAAGGTTACTTTAACGGTGCCGGAAAGCGGAATTTTGTCCGGAACCAGTATCGTGGATGACCCGACCAAAAATCAATGGGGCGGAGCCGGCGGAACACATTATCTGACAAAAGAACAGGTACAGGCGTGGACAGAAGGGATTTACTGGGCAGATGCCGAGGAAAACCGGGTTGCAACGGTTTCGGTTTCGGAGATTGCAGAGATCAGCTTCCAGGCATCGGACGGGAAAAGCTATACGCTAAACGAGATTCTGAATCACACAACAGAGAATGCAGATTCATTAACCTACACAATTTGTAAAATGACATTAAAGGATACCCTTGCTGTGCCAGATGGTGCGAAAAAATTGATTTTTGCATACAAAACAACGGCGAACATTGCGGATGCTTCGATCGGATCCACCTGGTTCTGCAATAAAATCAGAGTCGGGCAGAGAGAGGCGTATGCGGATTATGAATATAAAAAGGGCGGTATCGTCAAAACAGATGAAAACGGAAGTGCCGAAACAACGAGTAAGAAAAATGCAGACGGAACGCTGACCTGGAAAATTACGGCAACACTGGCAGAAAAAAGCAGTATGCTTTCCGTTCTGGACACGCTCCCGGAGGGAGTGGAGCTGGAAGAAATCAGGGGAGAAAGTAATCTTTCCGGCATGGGACCGATTACCATTTCGAAGGACGGTGCTGTTTCCGGCGGAAACAGTGTTTATCAGATTACAGGAACGCAGCAGAACCGGGAAGTAAGGCTGAAGCTTACGCGCGCAGATGCACAGAATGGAACCAAGCTGGATGCAGGCGTTTATACGCTGGTTGTAAAATGCAAGGTCAGCAAGGAGAAGCTGGATCCGTATGCAGCAGGAGAAACGTATAGTTTCCGGAATCATGCGGAGGCGACGAGCGACAAAGGAAGCATGGGAAGCACCGACCAGACACAGCAATGGACCGAGGATACCGCAGAAAATGAGAGTAAAGTGGTGGATAAAACAGGCGTCTGGGACAACGACAGCCGTCGTGTAAAATACTCCATTTGCCTGAATCCGGATGGAAGAGATCTGGTAAACGGGGCAGATACGCTGACGCTGACAGATGTGATGCAGTATTACACGAAAATGGGTGTCCACTCGACGAACTGGAGCGATAAAAAAACGCTGGATTTGAGCGCCTGGCTGGTTCCGGGAAGTGTAAAACTGTATCGGGCGGAAAAACAGAAGGATGGAACCGTTTTAAAGGGTGACGAAATCAAAAACTGGACCTGGACAGTACAGACATCCGTTGGGAATCCGGACTGGCAGGGAGGAACGATGACCGCAAGTACTTTAACGGCGAACGGTTTACCGGATGAAACACCGATGATACTGGAGTACGATTATCAGTTTCAGGCAGATGTTCCGAGGGGGTATACTGGAGACTATGCTGTGAGGGTGTTTAACAGCGCACAGCTGGATGGAACCGCATATAAGGACGATGAATATCAAAATGATGTGATTTGGAAAGAACAAACCCATACCGGCCAGGTAAGTACCGAAAAACGCTGTACCCTTTATAAAGTAAGCAAGGGCGATTACGGAACTACGCTCGCCGGAGCAGTGTTCCAGCTTCAGAAATATGACGGAACGGGGTATGTAAACACTGGTATCAGCTATACCACGGACACAGACGGAAAAATCATCATCCAGTGGCAGAAGGAGGATGCGGATCTTTCCTATGAGAAAAATGTCCTGTACCGTCTGGTGGAGACGAATGCCCCGAAGGACTATCTGCTGCCGGAGAACCCGGAAGAAAATGCAGTTTATTTCTACTTTAGTGAAGATGGCAATACGGCCAATACCCTTCCGAAAGAACTGCCAAAGCAGGCATTTGATCTGACAAAAACATCTCAGATTATTTACATAGAAAATGAGAAAAATGAAACTCCGGTCTATGAACTTCCGGAATCCGGCGGATCCGGAACCACCTTGTTTACAGTCAGCGGCATTACCCTGATGGGCATTGCTGTGCTGTATGGAATTTCTTCTCTTGGGCGCAGACGGGAAAGGGGGGAAAAGTAATCCTGTACCCCTGCTGTGGCGGCGAAATCCACTGCGCCGCGAAAGAAGATATAAATCATAATGAGCAAAAATGGAGGAAAAACAAATGAAAACAATGAAAAAGGTACTGGCTATGCTGGTTAGCATGGTGATGGTACTGGCGTTTTGTGTGACAGGAGTTGCTGCAGATGTTGAGCTCACGCAGCATACGTTTGCCGCATATCAGATTTTTAAGGGAGATCTTACAGAAGGAAACAAACTGTCAAACGTAACCTGGGGGGATGGCGTTCAGGGGGAGGAACTCTTAGCAGAATTAAATACGCAAGCAGCGTTTGCAACGTGTGCGAGCGCAGCGGATGTCGCCAAGGTTCTGGAAACATATAATACGGATAGTACAAAAGCAAATGCATTCGCAAAAACAGTTGCAGCATATGTAACCGAGACGAAGACCGAGGGAACAGGAACGGTGAACCTTCCGGCTGCCGGCTATTATCTGATTGTTGACACGACAGCTACAACTGGAGAGTATGACGCAAAGAATCTCTCTCTCCTGAAAGTGAATGGAGCAGGTACAGTAACGCCAACGAAAAAGACAGACAAACCAACACTGGAGAAAAAAGTAAAGGATATCAACGATTCTACGGGAACGGAGTCAGGCTGGCAGGATTCCGCAGACTATGATATCAAAGATGAAATCCCATACAAGCTGACGGCCACGATGGGGGATCTGTCGAATTATGACCATTATTATCTGAATTTCCATGATACCATGACACATCTTACTCTGTTAAAGGAAAGTGTAGAGGTCAAGGTAGGAGAAAAAACGTTAGCAAAAGATCAGTATACCGTAACATGGGATGCTGATAGTAAAACCATGGATGTTGCGATTATGGATGTAAAAGCCCATGGAGCAACAACAGGAACAAAAGTCACCGTAACATACAACGCAACCCTGGATGAAGATGCCGTACTTGGCTCGATGGGAAATCCAAACACAGCAGATCTGGAGTACAGCAACAATCCAAACAACACAGGGGATGGAACGACAAAACCGGAAGAAACCGGAAAAACACCGGAAGATAAAAATATTGTATTTACCTACAAGGTAACAGCAAACAAGGTAAAGGAAAATCAGCAACCGCTGGAAGGGGCAGAGTTTGAGCTGTTTAAGAAAGTGGGAAAAGAAAGCTGGATCAGCAAAGGAAAACTTACCGGAACAGGCGATAATCAAAACGTATTCGAATGGAAAGGTCTTGACGATGGCGATTACAAAATCGTAGAGACAAAAACGCCGTCCGGTTACAATACCATTGATCCGATTGAATTTACGATCACGGCAGAACACGAAATTGACAGCGCTGATCCGAAACTGACATCTTTATCTGGCGGAGATGTTTTCACGGGTAATGTGACAACAGGGGCAGTAAGTGCAAATATCGTAAATAAATCCGGTTCCACCTTACCGGAGACCGGTGGAATCGGTACTACCGTCTTTTATGTGATCGGCGGTATGCTGATGGCAGCTGCAGCAGTTCTTCTTATTACGAAAAAACGTATGAACAATAAGTAAAAAATAGGCCCGGGCGGTTCCAAAGGACCGTCCGGGAATAACAGCAGGGAGTGACGTATGAAAAAACATGCAAGTACTATTTTTCTGATTTTTATCTTTTTCGTGGGCCTGTCCGTGCTGCTATACCCTTCTGTCAGCAATTATATCAACCAGAAAAGCCAATCCCGCGCAGTAGCAAATTACGAGAAAACGGCAGCAGAAATGGCGCAGAAGGATACGGATGCGTATTTTCAGAAGGCGGAAGAATATAATAAGGAGCTTGCATCGCATCCGGAGCTGTTCTATGAACCGTCGAAACTGGCCGGTTATGAGAAGACGCTGGATATTACCGGAACGGGTATTATGGGGTACATTTCTATTCCTAAAATAAAGGTAGAGCTTCCGATTTACCATGGAACAGAGGATGGTGTTTTGCAGATTGCATGCGGTCATTTGGAAGGCAGCAGCCTTCCGGTGGGAGGAGCCTCGACCCATGCGGTGCTGTCTGCGCACCGAGGGCTGCCAAGTGCCAAACTCTTTACGAATCTGGACAAGCTGGAGACGGAGGATACATTTACCATTACGATTCTTGACCGTGTCCTGACGTATCAGGTAGATGAAATTGCAATTGTTCTTCCGTCGGAGACGGACAAGCTTCAGATCGAAGAAGGGAAAGATTACTGTACACTCATGACGTGTACGCCGTATGGCATCAACACCCATCGTCTGCTGGTGCGCGGACACAGGGTGGAAACGGTAAAGGAGAAAAATATCCATGTGACGGCAGAAGCCTTCCAGATCGAGCCAGTCATTACCGCACCGGTTCTTGCAGCGCCGATGCTTCTGATCCTGTTGTTCTGGCTTTTGTTTCACGGACGAAAAAAGAAAAAGTGAGGTGATCAGTTTGAAAAAGAAAGGGATTCAAAAGAGCCTGCGCGTTCTGTGTATGCTGCTCTGCTTTTTTGCGATGACGGCTGTGCGGGTGTCCGCTGCGGAAGCACATGGTCAGGGGCAGAAGGGTTCCCTGTCTGTGGTGATGCAGAATCGCAAAACAAACACAAAAATTCCGGGTGGAGAAGTTGTATTGTATCAGGTGGCAGAGATTACCTCGAAGGAGACGGAAATCCAATATGCTTTTACGAATGGATTTGAAAACTGTGGATTGAAACTGGACAATCTGGAGGATGAGCTTCTGGCAGAAAAACTAAAAGCAGAAATCGGCGCTTCTACTGTCGGGGTCGCTCAGACAATCGGAGCAGACGGGACAGCAGGCTTTTCCGGCCTGGAAGAAGGTATTTATCTGGTTGTACAGACAAAGGCGGCAAATGGTTATGAGATGTTTTCTCCTTTTCTGGTCTCTTTGCCGATGAGGGAAAACGGACAGTGGAAGTATCAGGTGGAGGCAATGCCGAAAATAGAAGTATCCGTTTCCGGTAAGCCGGAGACACCGGTAAAACAGCCGGTAAGCACACCAAAGCCGGTTTCCTCCGGAAATAATCTTCGCCTTTCGTATACAGGGCAGCTCATCTGGCCGGTTCCGGTTATGGCAATCGCCGGAATGCTTCTGTTTGCGGTTGGGTGGAGTCTGCGAAAGGATAAAAAGACAGAATGAAACGTAGAGCCGGAATGATTTGCATGATACTTGGGGCAGTGCTGATAGGGGCAGCACTGTCTCTTTTTCTGTATAACGAGTGGGATTCTGCCCGTGCAGAAGAGCGCGCAGAACAGGTACTGGAACAGATGCAGAAGCAAACAGAAGATGATGCAGAAGAAGAAGAAGAAGAAGAAGAAGAAGAAGAAGAGGCAGAGGATGAGAATATAAGTGGGGAGGAAACAGAAAGAACAGAACAGGAAAATGCGCTTGCAGACACGGATGATTTTGGAAAAGAAATCATTTCTATCGACGGAAATGATTATATTGGATGGATCTCGATACCATCGATTTCGCTGGAGCTCCCTGTTATGGCACAATGGAGTGAAGAGGGACTTAAAACAGCGCCGGGAAGATATGCAGGTTCACCGTCAGAGGATAATCTTGTCATTGCCGGACACAATTACCGCCGTCATTTCAGCCCGATCAAATGGCTGGAGCCCGGAACGGAGGTTTGCTTTACGGATGCAGAAGAGAGGGTGCGATATTATGAAATAGAAGAAACAGAAGAACTTCTGCCAGACCAGGTGGAAGCAATGATAACAAAAACAGAAAAGGACACATGGGATCTGACGCTTTTTACATGCACAACGAGCGGCCAGGCGCGCTGCGCTGTGCGATGCAGAAGAATTGATAAAAAAATCAGATAAATTATTGTCAAAACGGATATTCGAAATCCGCTCCTTGCTTATAACCGAATAACTGCTTCGCAGCTTATCAGGAGAGGTTTGTACCACTCCTGATACAAGCAAGTCCCCACCCACTGCTTATTGCTTTTCGCAATGGAAGCAGGGGACTTACTTGATTCGGTTAAATCACCCCGGAAAACAGAAGTTTTCATCCTGTTTTCCGGGGTGATTTTTCTTTTTATTTTACTGTATTTCCATCTGCATCCACAGTCACGGTATTGACTGTTGCATTGTCGAGAACCATATTGATCATGCGCTCCATCATGATGTTGCGCACTACCGTATCTTCCCCGTAATAGTCATTGGCTGCTTTCAGGAAATCTTCCTGCGACATATTGGCATTGGCTGCCTCATCGTTTAAGATCTGCTGGTAATCCTGGTCATCTGTTGTCCAGCCTTCTGCCTCTTTTACGGCATCCAGAAGAAGGGCACTTTTTGCCATCGTTCCTGCATACGTTGCTTTCTCCTGATTGTAGGTCGCTCTGTCCGCATACTGCTCCAGATAGTCGTCCAGGGAAATGCCGTAATTCTGCAGATAGCTGGTATACCGTTTATCGTAATCCTCCTCGCCGAGAGTGACGTAGGATTTCGGGATTTTTGTGAAGGTACAGCTGTCTGCTACCTGCTTCATCGCATCGTCCTGCAAATTATTTTCCGCTGTCGTCTCATTTGCAGCCTCCAGCTCTGCGCGTTTTCCGGCACGGTATTCCTCCACAGTACTGTAATCTGTATTTTTTGCTACCCATGCATCATCGAGCTCCCATCCGTCAATGTTTTCTGCCGGGCGGGTAAACGCATTTACCGTAACGGTAAACACAACATCTTTTCCTGCCAGATCGGTACTCTGATAGCTGTCAGGGAATTTCAGGTTCAGATCCTTTGTCTCCCCTGTTTTCATTCCAATGACACCATCCTCAAATCCATCGATGAAGGTACCGGATCCGATCACCAGATTGTAGGAATCGCTGCTTCCGCCGTCAAACTCCTTGCCATCAACTTTGCCAACATAGGCAATATCGGCGGTGTCGCCTTTTTGTACGGTGGCATCCGGATCGTCCATGGTGACAGCTGTCTCTGCCATAATGGCCGTCTGTACGTCATCATCCGTTACCTGCTCTACTTTCTTTTCCAGTGTGAGCTTTTTGTAATCTCCAAGCGTTACACACTCTGCCGGATCAACTTCCTCATCGACAACCGGAATCCCGTCTACATCACTCGGGGAAGCGTATTCCTCAGAAGCTGTGCTGTCAGACGATGTGCTGCCTGCGCTCGACGCATCGGATGCTGAGGAAACGCTTTTGCTGCTTGCGCTTGATACAGAACTGCTGCTTGTTGTATTGTTTTTTCCACATCCGCTCACACTGGCTGCTCCCAGTGTCATGAGCAGAAGCATGACTGCTGCTTTTCTTTTCATTCTTGAATTTTCCTCCATACTACGCCGTTCCCGGCGCGTTGTAAATCTCATTTTACCATACTTGTCTGGTAAAAAAAAGGCTGGGGCTCCGATTTTAGAAATTCTTATGATTTTCGACCATAAAATCGTCTGAATTGCGCTAAAATGTGTTTGCGTTTTGCCGAAATCAATGTTAGAATGTTCATAGACTGGCATTGTATGTTCCGATGCCCATATTATTTTTTGCAGAGGAGGAATAGAGGGATGAAACCCTGGATTATCGTATTAATCGTATTAGCTGTCATCGCTGTCATCCTTGGTCTGCTGTATTACTTCGGTAAAAAAGCACAGACAAAACAGGCCGCACAGCAGGAACAAATGGAGGCCATGAAACAGACTGTCTCCATGTTGATCATAGATAAGAAAAAGCTTCGCATGAAAGATTCCGGACTCCCACAGATGGTCATTGACCAGACACCGAAAATGATGCGTCGCGCAAAACTGCCGATCGTCAAAGCAAAAGTCGGTCCGAGAATCATGACCCTGATCTGCGACGCTGCTATCTTCGATCAGATCCCGGTGAAAAAAGAAGTCAAGGCTACCGTAAGCGGTATCTACATCACCGGCGTTCGCGGCATCCGCGGTTCTTTAGAGCAGCCGGAAAAGAAAAACGGCTTCTGGCAGAAAATGCTCCGCAAGGCACGCGGCGAGGAGAAATAAAATTTCATCTGAAACAAAAAGAAACACGCTTTGCGTGTTTCTTTTTGCTTTCGCGGCAGTCGCCAAGGTCTCGTGCAAGCCCGGACTTTGGCTCGTTGCTCGCGAAAATACCCGAGTTGAATGATTTTCATTCTTCCCGGGTATTTTTTTATAAATTCAGTTTTCCGCCTTCCCGCGGTCTTACCTCGATATCGATTACGCAGTCCCCCACGTAGCTGTCGTTGATGTCGAGCGCGTATTCTGCCTTCAGTAAAATCTGATCCGGCGTCTCTTTCATTCTGACCTTCGTCGCCGCAACTCCCATGTTGATCATGCCATATGGCGTGTGATAAAACGAAATGTTCTTTTTATCCTCCTCAAAAATCATATGGACATCAATGAGGCCGCGCTTGCGCACCTCGAGGGCGTTTTCCGTAAATTTGATCATGTTGTGCGTCATCATATCAAAGCCTTCGGTTGCCTCGTCGTAGATCAGAAAGTGATGGCCGTTTTTCTTGTAGTACGAACCCGTCGTCATAACCTCCACCGGTTCTTGTTCGCCGGATTCCTCATCCATCAGATACTGCAGTCCGCGGATGCTGATGAGTACGTCTTTTTCCATCCTTTTCTGGTGTTCCTCTCTCTTTTCTGTATGTCGTTTTTAATAGTTTTCAATCTGTACCTGTTTCGTATCGCTGATCTGCTCCGGCAGAACGGAATGCGCGAAGGCATTGAACCGCTCCACGCCGTCGCTTGCGAAGAACTGGTATTTCTGACGGCCCAGCTCATCGTTTCCCGGATTCTCCAGATCCAGCTCCCGCAGCAGTCTGCGCAGTGCCTGTGAGGTTTCGTATGCCGGGTTGACAAGTGTTACTTTTTCTCCGACTACTTTCCGCAGCAGAGAACGCAGCAGCGGATAGTGGGTGCATCCCATAATCAGCGTGTCGATGTCTTTATCCAGAATCTCTGCCAGATAGCGGCGCGCCACTTCCTCGGTGATCGGATCTTTTGTCCAGCCCTCTTCCACGAGCGGCACGAACAGCGGACACGGTTTTCCGTAAACGGTGATCGCCGGATCTGCCTCGGTAATGAGCTGCTGGTAGAGGCCGCTCTGAATAGTGCTCTCGGTTGCGATGACGCCGACGCGCTTGTTCTGCGTCGTCTCGACGGCCATCTGTGCGCCCGGTTTTACCACGCCGATGATCGGGAGATCGATCTCTTTTTCGATCGTATCGAGTGCCAGCGCACTTGCTGTGTTGCAGGCGATGACGATCGCCTTGACCTGCTGGGTTTCTAGAAAGTGTACGATCTGGCGGGAATAACGGATGACGGTATTTTTCGATTTGGAACCGTACGGCACACGCGCGGTATCTCCAAAATATACGATTCGTTCGTCGGGCAGGTTTCGCATAATCTCACGCACTACGGTCAGTCCGCCGACACCGGAATCAAAGACGCCGATCGGCGCCTGTCTGTCTGCTTTCATACTTTCCTCCATTTTTCATCCGGCATTACTTTTTTGTCATGCCGAATGGGGTTCATTTCTATATTTAATATATCTGAATTTTTACATTTCTTTTTTCATTTCACGACCCTGGTTAAAATAGGTCGCTGATACATTATTTTAACCCGAATGGAGGAATATTGCAATCATTTCTCTTGAAAGTCTTTCGAAAAATCCGCTTAACGCCAGAAAAACCGGAACGAAATCCGGTCACTTTTCAGGATTTCGCGGTAGGCGGCATCACTCAACAGATTCTGCAGCGGAATCCGGCTTTTTTCGACTTTTTCTGCACTTTCGCCGTCCTCGTTTACGGGGCGCAGGGCATCCGAAAAGCAGATGGACGGATACAGCATGCACCACCAGTTGTGCCCTTTGGCTCTGCCGATGTTGATCTGAAGAGCATCGTACGTTCCGGCGGGGAGAATATAATTGCCCGTTTCTTTTTCCTCAAAACTGGCTTTTCCGTACGTTACGGTGATATCGTCAGTACTGCCTCCTGCGCGCAGCGTCTGAAGGGCGGCGGCACGGATGGAGGGCTCGTTTTCACGCAGGATTTCTTCGGTTTCTGCTTTTGTTTCGGCTCCGTGCAGGATCGTCTGCAGTTCTTCGGCAACGGCATCGCGTACCTGAAGCTTGATCTGCTGGTCGGAGGCGCAGTCGCTGTTGGCTCTTACGTGAAAGCGCACGATCTTTGCAGCGACTTCCTGCTGCAGGCGGGACTCGCGGAGAAGATTGGCGGTTCCGGAAAGGATCAGCGCTGCAATGCAGACGGGGAGCCAGCGGCGGCAGAAAATTTGAAATGCCGCCTGGAATTGACTTCTATGCTGGTTCCCAAATGTATTTCGGGGCTGCGCCTGCCTGTCCCTGGATTTCTTCTGTGTCTGATTTTGATTCCGTTTCCGGCTCTGTACTTTTTTCTCATTCATATGCTGCCTCCTGTTTTTTCCAGTTTTGCCGGATTGCAAAACTTTTATACACAGACACTCACTATCCGCTCCGATATTCCATACACTTTAAACCTTTTACGGCGCTTTCGGAATCCACGGAATGCTCCTTTCGTTTTCCCACGCATAGCACAAGTCCGCCAGTGTCACCGCCTCTTTTCTTTTCACCCGGTTGTCATAAATTCCGCACAGGTACTCACCGACGGACTCCACCTGTTTTCCGTTCTGCTCCATGATATCTTCTGGTTTTTCTGCGTGAAACAGATAGGCACTGTGCCCAAGCGCACGGTCCTGTTCCAGATACTTCAACAGTTCTTCCATCCGTCCCCGGTCACTGAGCAGTGCATCGGAAAATACAATCGCCTGGACGTGTCCGGTGTCGAGATCATATTCCTCTGTGCTGTCATATTGCTGCGCAATCTCCTCAAACGTCTCCGCTTCAAAGAACAGCGATGCGGGGTCCTCGTCGGTTCCCTCCTCCTGCTCATCCTTTCCCTGGCCGGTCACCACCGCAAGATTCGCAGGCGCATACCAGACGCGCCATTTACCGCCAGCCGTCTCCTTTTCTCCGCCGCTCTCACTGACCGCCGTCCCGGTTTCTTCCCCAGTTTCACTGTTTTCCGGCGCAGTCGCCTCTTCCGACACATAATCAAAGGCAACCGCCAGTGGATACAGCCGCTTTTCCGGCTCTACTGCCCCGCAGGATGACAGGAAAATCATACTGCCCAGCGCCAGACACACAAGCCGCAGTTTTTTCATATGCTTCTGGCAGAAGCCGAGCAGCACCGTGATGGCAAGGAAAAACGGAAAGTAACCGTATCGGACCGACCAGCCGCTTTCCGCGCATGACAGCAGCCATATAAAAAGCACTGTACCGATCCGTACATAGAGATTCTGCGGTTTCCACAGTCCCGTCTTCTCTCCGATCAGCGATACGTAAAACAGCAGACTTCCCAGTGTGAACAGCAGTCCCATCAAAAGAAATGCCATCCACAGAATATCAAACCGCTCCAGAAATCCACCCGGCAGGCTCGTTCCTGCCATTAACAGTAAGAGCGGGTCCTGCGCCGCAGCCGTGCCGCGCCGGCCGAAAATGCCGAGCAGCGCCATGCTTCCTGCAATTACAAGAAGCCCCGTTTTCCAGATACTCTGCGTCACCGGAAGAATGACACTCCTGTGCTCTTTCTGCACATGCCCCAGTAAAAACGGCAGCAGCGCAATCGGTGTTCCATTTTCCAGTGTTCTCCACACATTCCGCCCAAAAAGTATTCCGTTATCCACAATTTCAACAGACTTTTCTGTCTTCCAGGCATCCTCAAACGAGGAAAAATGCATCTGCGGAACCGTCAGCAGAAGCAGAATCAAAATCCCGCCCACAATCCACGGATAGAGTGCTTCCGCCAGCCGTCCTCTTTTCTGTACTTCACTGCCGACACCAAACCCGGCCGCCGCGAGCAGAAACAGTCCGCAGAGCTCCTGCGGTACACCCGCTGTCAGATACGCGGCGGCAAGCTCCGCCATTCTGCGAAGCAGTGTTCCGCCGAGGAAAAGCAGATAACACAGATACATCACTGCCAGAAGGAGTTTCCCAGCCTTTCCCATCACGCTTTCCAGGCGGCAGTAAAGCCCGCCAAGGCGCACGAGATAAATGCACCACACCGCCAGCAGCCCATATCCAACGAAAATCCCTGCCATACCGGGCAGGCCGTCCGATGCGCCGTACGCCGCGAGCTGCCAGAACGCCGGGCAGAGCAGAACGAGCACGATCTGGCGTTCCATCTGGCGCTGTGAAATTCTGTCATTTTCCGAAAACATGCGTCACTCTCCCCTTTCCTGTTTTTCTTCCGGCTCCGCAGCTTTTCTGTTTTTCCGCAGCCGCACTCTCTGATCGCGCTTTGCAAAGACCGGCCGCTCCCGCATCTGATGCAGCGGCGGCCGCCATACGGAATCCTTCGGCGCATGGTAGCCCGCAAGTCCTTTCCCGACGAACGGCATCAGATAGGGAATGCCAAAACTCGTAAGCCCGGCGAGATGACCCGCGAGAAGAAATGTGCCGAGCACCATGCCGAAAATGCCGAGCCATCCGCCGAGCAAAATAAAGCCAAATTTCAGCAGCCGGAACGGTGCGCCGAACTCTTCGTTCGGAATCGCCAGCGAACAGAGCGCCGAAACCGCAACCACAACGACGGTCATCGGGCTCACCAGATTGGCGGAAACCGCCGCATCTCCGATGATCAGTCCGCCCACAATTCCGATCGTCCCGCCAAGCGGCCCCGGCATGCGCACACCGGCCTCGCGAATCAGTTCAAAAGCAAATTCCATCAGAAGAATTTCCAGAATGCCGGGGAACGGAACGCCTTTCCGCGCTTCGGCGAACGCCAGCAGGAGTTTGGTCGGAAGCACCTGCGTGTGAAAGCCCGTGACAGCCAGGTATCCGCCCGAAATCCACAGGGCGAGAAAGACCGCCGCATACCGCAGCAGCCGCTCAAATGAGACGATCAGAAAATGATGATACCGGTCCTCACTGACCTTTAAAAAGCTGTCAAATGATGCCGGGAAGAGAATCCCGACCGGGGAATTATCACATAAAAGCAGGATTCTTCCGTCCAGAATCTCCATCGCCGCGCGGTCCGGTCGTTCGGTCGTCTCGAAGCGCGGGAACGGCGATTTCCACTGCGGTTCGCAGAGCTGCTCGACCATGCCGCTGTCAAAAACGCCGTCCACTTCCCAGCCGGCAATCTGCTGTTTTACCTCTTCCAGAAATTTCGGATAAATCAGCTCTTTCTCATACACCAGAGCCAGAACCGTATCAGAACGCGCACCAAAATGTATCTCCTCCACTTTCAGATCGGTGGTCCGCAGACGCTTGCGGACGAGTGCTGTGTTGGTTTTGACGGAATCGGAAAAGCCCTCGTTTGAGCCGCGCAGCACTTTCTCGGACTCGGCTTTCTGGACTCCCATATTTGGATATCCCTTCGAACCGATTTTGACGGCGCAGTCGTAACCGTCCACAAAGAGAACGGCGTTTCCCGCCAGCATCGAGGCAAAGGCATCCTCGAGGGTGTCAAATTCCAGCGTGTCCGAAATTCCGAGCTGATTTTCCGAGAGAACCCCCGGGATATCTGCCTCGGGAACCTCCATCAGACGGTTCAACAGCTTCCCGATCACGGAATCCTTCAACATAACGCAGCTCACCGCCACTTCTACGTAGATCAGCAGCGCACCGGTTCCGCCCGTTTTGCCGAGTTTCATCGGGCGGATCTGAATATCATCGCAATTTTCACACCATGTACGGATCACGCTTTCATTTTCCGCTAGGGTGAGTGAAATCTGCGTCTTCTCTTTTTCCATGCCTGCGTCCCTCCTTCTCCTCCTTTTGAAAGCTTCCGAAAAACCATCTGGAGAAATATACTCTGCAAAATTCCATAAAAAAACATTCTGTCACGATTTTTTTACTCTGTAACAGAATGTTCCTTTTTCGAAATTTTATACGCTTTTATTTTTCTTCTACACCCGTCATGCTCTGGTGATGTACGGTCTGCATAATACTCTCCTGCTGTCGCTCGATATGCTCGCGGATCATCTTCTGTGCGCCTGCAAGATCCCGATTTTTCATACGTTCATAGAGGGCATCGTGCTCCTCAACCAGGGAACGTCGGGATTTTACATCCTTTAAATATTCAATCCGGTAACGGTACATTTGCTCCCGCAGATTGTTCAGCAGCTGAATCAGGCGCTCGTTGTTCGTCGCCTGATAAATCACATCATGGAATGCCACATCTGCCTGTGCAAGCTTCTGCAGATCATCCGTCTCTGTTGTCTCCAGCATTTGTTCAAAGCTGCGCGATGCCTGATAAAGCTTCTGCAGTTCGCTCTCTGTAATCCGCTGACACGCCAGTTTTACCGCCAGCTCCTCCAGTCCAAGCCGCACCTCCAGCACATCGTTCAGGTCTTTTTCCGTGATCTGTGCTACCTGCGCACCCTTCCGCGGCACCATGATCACAAGGCCGTCCAGCTCCAGCATACGGATCGCCTCGCGGATCGGGGTACGCGAAACGCCGAGCTGATTTGCCAGCCGGATCTCCATCAGCCGTTCACCCGGCTTTAACTCCCCGCGCAGAATCGCCTGGCGCAGCGTGCGGAACACGACATCGCGGAGCGGAAGGTACTGATAATCCTCCATCTGCAGGTCTAACTCATTTTTTGCCA
>OFRZ01001327.1_pt1 | contig 16103 bp, 9 predicted proteins | sample 1543181 | NCBI WGS metagenome assembly OFRZ01 (sample SAMN04209245, study PRJEB22552) | human gut metagenome | biome: gut; material: feces | host: Homo sapiens | place: USA: Oklahoma | reverse complement strand
CTTTTTCATTTGTATCACTTCCTAAAATCAATGCCTATCTGTTCCATATGATTTTAATATTATAGCTTTACGATAAGAAAATGTCTATAAATTTACTTAGTTCATATCAATATTTTTCAGTTGCTCACCCGCTCGAGGAGGCAAATACTTTCTACATGCGTCGTATGAGAAAACTGATCAAATGCCTGCCACTTCATGAGTTCATACTTCTCTTCACACAGTATCTTCAAATCCCTTGCCAATGTTGCCGAATCACAGCTCACATATACAATCCTCTCCGGTGACATCGCAAGCATTGTGTCCAGACACTTCTCATCACAGCCCTTTCTTGGAGGGTCAACGACTATCACATCCGGGCGAAGCATATCTGTACGTCCGGTGGATGCTGTATCATCAGTGATTTTCTCAGTTTTCTTTGCATTCTCATAAAACTCTGGCAGCACCTCCTCAGCCTTTCCTACGAAAAACTGTGCATTTGTGATGCCATTGAGCTTCGCATTGTTTTTGGCATCCTCGATTGCCTGAGGCACTATTTCCACTCCGTACACCTGCTTTGCCTTCTGTGACAAAAAGAGCGATATGGTACCGATACCGCAGTAGAGATCCCAGACATTTTCATTTCCTGTGAGCCCTGCAAATGCAAGTGCCGTGCTGTAAAGCTTTTCTGTCTGCTTCGGGTTTACCTGATAGAACGACTGTGGCGAAATCTGATATGTGATGCCTGTCCCCTGTGGTGTGAAATCAGGGTAAGAAAGCAGATGGATGGTGTCCTCAATATATGGTCTGCCCCATATGCAAACTGTCTTTTTGCCGAGGATGACATTTGTGTTTTCCTTGTTGATATTGTAGGAAATAGAAGTCATTCCATCGATTTTTGAGAGTCTTTCGCACAGTATATCTGCTGCATTCCCGCCTCGGCGTTTTTCTTCAAGACTGTCCCCATTTATCACAAGACACACCATAATCTGCTTTGATGTAAATCCATATCTGATAAGCACATGGCGCACGAGCCCTTTGTGTGTGTTCTCGTCATACGGTGTGATGCCGCACTCATTCATCCATCCCTTTATGATGTCGAGTATCTCTTTGTTTTGCGGCACCCCAAGCCTGCAGTCCTCAACCGGGATGATATTGTGGCTTCGCGATGCATAAAAGCCTGTCACTATATTGCCATCCCTGTCATATCCCACTGGAAACTGTGCCTTGTTGCGGTAGCGGTATGGATTGTCTGCGCCAACAGGCGGCTGCATTTTACTGTCCAGCTTTGCCTCGGAAAATCCACCTATACGCATGAGATTGTTGCGCACCTTATTATTTTTAAATTCAAGCTGCTTTTCATAGGAGAGCGCCTGTATCTGGCAGCCGCCACATCTCTTGTGCAGCTCACATTGCGGCTCAACGCGAAAAGTGGAAGGGGTCTTAATCTCTTCCACTCTTGCGTAGCCATAGTTTTTCTTTAATTTTGTTGCGCGGGCTGTTATGACGTCACCAATCAGTGCATCCTTTACGAAAAAGGTCATGCCATCATAATGTCCGATACCCTCGCCATCTGTTCCCATATCTGTTATTTCAAGTTCAAATATGTCATTTTTTTTCATGCTTTTCTCTTCTTTATTTTATATATAATTACTCTTTATAATGTTTGTATCCGGCACAAGCTTTCACACCAAAAATCACACCATAGCTATATTTAATATTGTCCGCTTTTTACACACTTGTTCTGCGGAAATTTGTCTCCATAAATCTGTTGTAGCCCTGCCACTTTGTATCGTTTTCAGGCACATTTACAAGCAGCTCCCTGAAGGTCTCCATCTTGGCATCTATGTTGTCTGCAAAGCTAAGTGCCAGTGCCTCGACAAGTGCCGGCTTTTTCGGAGAGCCAAACTCAAGCTCGCCGTGGTGGGCAAGTATACAGTGCTTCAGCTCGTTTGCGAGCACTACCGGGAAGCCGTCGATACTCTTAATCGCATCGCCTACCCACTCTGCACCAATCATGATATGTCCGAGGAGCTGGCCTGCGTCTGTATAGTCATTTTCCGGGAAAGTAGAAAGCTCCTTTAATTTTCCGATATCATGGAAAATAGCTGCTGTAAGAAGCAGGTCACGGTTTAAGACCGGATACATTTTTGCAAAATAATCACAGTTCTTCGTCACACCGAGTGTATGCTCCAAAAGACCTCCTACAAAGCCGTGGTGCACGCTCTTTGCGGCTGAATGGAACTTGAAACGGCGCTCAAACTCCTTATTGTCGAAAAAGCTATGTAAGAGCTGTGACAGGTACTGATTCTTTACAGAGCCGATAAAGCCCATGAGTTCCTTATACATGACCTCGACATCCTTATCGCTGACCGGCAGATAATCCGCAGGGTCATATTCTCCCTCGTTCACCTTTCTCGCACGCTTTATGGAACACTGCAAATTGCCCTGAAAGCTTGTGATATCACCAGTTATGGCTATGTAATCCATTGCATCAAATTCCTCAATGCCTACTGAGCCAACATCCCATATCTTGGCATCCAGCGTGCCTGTCTTATCCTGCAGGATAACATTGTCATAAGGCTTTCCGCTTTTGGTCATGGCTGTCTGCTTGCTCTTGCATAAAAAAATCTCATTGATTCTCTCTCCCTCGCGGAGAGTTGAAATATACTTCATATATCCTCCTAATTTCGGCTAATTCATCACTCCGATTTTCACCTGACAGGTAATCTCCGTGTAGCCGTTGCTTCCTTTTCTCTTTACTTTCAGATTGCAGGTATCCTCAGGCTTTTGCTTCATAAGCTGTGTGTTGTACGCGGACACATTCGACACCTCTGTATTGTTTACCGCAACTATCACATCTCCGCTTTGAAGCCCCGAGACAAATGCCGGTGAATCCATGGTAACCTGCTTTATATAAACACCCTTTGGGATGTTATATCTGTTTGCTATTTTTTCTGTAACTGTAGTACAGGTGATGCCTATGTACGGCACATCTGCGCCGCTCTCGAGCTTTTCAATGACAGGTGACAGGTCGCTTATGCTGACAGCCGTGAGCGTATTGTTTTCCTCCGCCGGATTGAAATCCTGCAGCGAAAGCCCTATGACCTGACCATCTGTATTAATCAGTATACCGCTCTGTAACTTGTTGCTTGCAATATCTGTGGTGAGCACCGAGTAATTGTTGTCCTGCGCCGACAGCTCGTTGGTTGTTGACGTTACAAGACCTGTGAGAATGGCATAGTTTGCCTCAAGCGCAATGACAGATGCTCCTCTTGAAACAATATTTGAATTACCAAGCTCCGCAACCGCTATAGCCCTTATTGTGGCGTCGTCCAGAAGTGACTTATCCACGGAAATGATTGCTATACCTGTATTGCTGTCATACTTGACCAGCGCAGCATCAGCCATCATGTCGTTTACAAAGGTTACACTAAGCTTATCCGCCTTATCCACTACATTTTTCTCTGTCAGAATGATTAGCTGCTTTCCATTGTCCCTCAGTATCACTCCCACTCCCTGACCCTCGGTCTCATAGGAATTATTGAAAATATCAGTGGCATCTGTCACACCCGTGACTCCTACTACAAATTTCGTGGCCGAAGTGCCCACTCTGTAGAGCTGGTTCTGCACTGCCTGATAATCTGCGAGTGTAGGCTGATAGGTCTGCGAAGACGGCTCCGAAGAAGTGCCGGACTCTGTGCTTTGTGTACCATTTTCACTATATGCATCACTGCTGTCATCTATGCCTGACTGCTGTGTGGCTGTCTGCACATCATTATTATTTTTTCCATCTGAAGCTTTTTTTGATTGTCTGTTGATAACCGGCAGAAATATAGCAAAAACAATGCTTGCAGCCACTGCAAATGCAACTCCGCAGAGGGCTGCTGTGCCTGCTTTTTTTGCAAGTCTTTTTTTATTCAGCGGTTTATCCTTTATCTTTTCTCTGATAAATTGCTCCATATTGTCACCCTGATTAGATGTCTTTAGTTACTATCTTACATTATATTCTGAATTATATTGCGTTGCAACCATATTTTTTGAGTACTGCCTTTGAATACGGGCTTGCGGCATGTACCCGCCGGACTGCTGCACTGCTCCCAACGGTGCTACGCTGCGTGACTAAGATTCTGTATGGATTATGCATTTACTTTTTCTATACATGACGAAACCGTCGCTACTCGCCTTCCATGGCTCGATAGCTCCTTGCCCCGGCATCCATGCCGTGGCATTTCTGTGTTATGAGCATAATCCTACAGTATCTAAGCCACTGCGCTATTCGCACCGGTGGGAGCAGTGCAGCAGTCCGGCGGGTACATGTCGCAAGCCCTTACTTTCTGGCTCATTTAACAAACTGGTTTGTTATATATTAAACTTTATGTTATCATCTTGTAATTATAATACATATTTATTATGGTTTTTTTGAAGATTTTCAGCTATAATATGATAAGCTATACAGTAAATATGAATTTAATATTCAACTACCGAAATATAAGGATATAGAAATGAATAAAAAAGTTTACAAAACATTGGAATATAACAAAATCCTCACCATGCTAAGCAGCTACGCAGCATGTGATGAGACAAAGAAGCGGTGTCTTTCGCTTGAGCCTATCACCGATTTATACGAAATCAGACATCTGCAGACCACCACTGCCGATGCACTAAGCCGCCTGTACAAGGACAGCGGAGTGTCCTTCGTTGGCATACACAATGTACATGCTTCCCTAAAGAGGCTTGATATCGGTGGTGCACTGAATACGACCGAGCTTCTTCGCATCTGCAGTCTTTTGGAGGTTGCAAAGCGCGTGAAGGCCTATGGCAGAAGCGGCATGGACAATGAGAAGCAGGATTCTCTCTCCGGTCTGTTTGCAGGGATTGAACCGGTTTCTGCGCTCTGCGATGAGATTAAGAGGTGCATTTTATCTGAGGAAGAGATTGCCGATGATGCGAGTCCTGAGCTTTTTAAGATAAGAAAGAGCATACGCGGCATGAACGACAGAATCCATGCGCAGCTCACCAAGCTCATGAACAACAGCACAACAAGGACATATCTGCAGGATGCGGTTGTGACCATGCGCGACGGCAGATATTGTCTGCCTGTAAAGGCTGAGGCAAAGGGCAATGTACCCGGCATGATGCACGACCAGTCATCTACCGGCTCTACCCTTTTTATCGAGCCGATGGCTGTCGTCAATTTGAATAACGAGCTCAAGGAGCTTTTCATAAAGGAGCAGGAGGAGATTGAAAAAATCCTTGCAGCGCTCAGCGACAAGGTTGCCATGAATGCGGCTGCCTTGGAGCAGGACTATGAGATTCTTTCAGAGCTTGACTTCATTTTTGCAAAGGCAAATCTGGCTAAATCATATAACGGTGTGGCACCGGATTTCAACACCGATGGGCATATCAATATCAGAAAGGGCCGTCATCCGCTTTTGGATGCTAAAAAGGTGGTCCCTATAGATGTACGGCTCGGCGAGGACTATAAGCAGCTCATCATCACCGGACCAAATACCGGTGGTAAGACGGTTTCACTAAAGACTGTCGGACTTTTGACTCTCATGGGTCAGGCAGGTCTTCACATTCCTGCGGCTGACAGGTCAAAGCTCGCCATCTTTGAGGATGTCTTTGCGGATATAGGCGATGAGCAGAGTATTGAACAAAGTCTCAGTACCTTCTCGTCTCACATGACCAATATCGTAAAAATTCTTGAAAAAGCCGATGACAGAAGCCTTTGCCTGTTCGATGAGCTCTGCTCGGGAACCGACCCGACAGAGGGTGCGGCACTTGCCATCTCAATTTTAAACAGACTGCACCAGTATGGTGCCATCACCATGGCCACCACACACTACAGTGAGCTGAAGGTATATGCGCTTTCCACAGACGGTGTGGAAAATGCCTGCTGTGAGTTCAATGTGGAGACTTTAAGCCCTACCTACCGCCTGTTAATCGGTATTCCTGGAAAGAGTAACGCATTTGCAATCTCATCAAAGCTTGGTCTGGACGAAAACATCATCGAGGATGCAAAAAGCAGAATTAATGATAACGACCTTGATTTTGAAGATCTGATTGCAAGCCTCGAGTCACAGCGACAAACCATCGAAAAGGAACAGCTTGAAATCAACAGCTACAAGGCCGAGATTGAAAAGCTCAAGAAACAGCTCGAAGAGAAAAACGAGCGCATAGACAAGAGCAAAGACAAGATTTTACGCGAGGCAAATGAGGAAGCCTACAAGATACTGCAGGATGCAAAGGAACTTGCCGACAAAACCATCCGCAATTTCAACAAATACGGACAGGGGCAGGCTCCTATGAGCCAGATGGAAAAGGAGCGCTCTGCCCTTCGTGACAAGATGAATGACAAGGAAAAGAAGCTGTCAGACATCAAGAAAAACACTGCCAAGGCAAATCACAAGGCGCCTAAGAAGCTGCGCATCGGTGATTCTGTGCTTGTGCTCTCCCTCAATCTGAAGGGAACCGTCCACACTCTGCCAAATGCCAAGGGCGATTTGTATGTGCAGATGGGTATACTGCGCTCGCTGGTTAATATTAATGACCTCGTGCTCTTAAACGACGATGTATCTCCTGCCAAGAAGTACGGCGGCAGCGGAAGCAAGATAAAGATGAGCAAATCGCTGTCAGTTTCATCAGAAATCAACCTGATTGGAAAGACTACGGATGAGGCACTTGCTCTCTTAGATAAATACTTGGACGACGCATATATCGCTCATCTTTCATCTGTGCGCATTGTCCACGGAAAAGGCACCGGTGCACTGCGAAAGGCTGTGCATGGACTCCTTAAGAGGACAAAAACTATTGCGGAATACCATCTCGGTGAGTTTGGTGAGGGCGATGCCGGAGTAACCATCGCAACCTTTAAATAACGACAATGTACTTTTACGGAATATAAATAATTTTTAAGAAGGAGATTAGAAATGGCTGTTAAACAGAAAATACTGATAGTAGACGACGACAACAATATAGCAGAGCTTATATCTCTATATCTGACCAAGGAATGCTATGACACCAAAATCGTAAATGACGGTGAGCAGGCTCTTATCGCGTTTGAGCACTACAAGCCAAACATGCTTCTTTTGGACCTCATGCTTCCGGGCATAGACGGCTATCAGGTATGCCGTGAGATACGTGCAAAGTCCGATGTGCCGATTATCATGCTCTCCGCAAAGGGCGAGGTATTTGACAAGGTTTTAGGCCTGGAGCTTGGCGCCGACGACTATATACTCAAGCCCTTTGACTCAAAGGAGCTTGTGGCAAGAGTCAAGGCCGTGCTCAGACGCTTCCAGCCTGCAAAGCCGGAGGCCTATGCTTCCGTAGATATCAAGTGTGTGGAGTACCCGGGGCTTATTGTAAATCTGTCCAACTACTCTGTCACTTATGACGGACAGCAGATTGATATGCCGCCAAAGGAGCTTGAGCTTTTATATTTTCTTGCCTCATCTCCAAATCAGGTGTTTACAAGGGAGCAGCTTCTGGACAACATATGGGGCTATGAATATGTCGGCGACACCCGCACTGTCGACGTGCATGTAAAGCGTCTCCGCGAGAAAATCAAGGACAAGCCAACCTGGCGCATCGCAACTGTCTGGGGCATCGGATACAAATTTGAGGTAAAATAATAATGAAGCACACCATCTACGCTAAGCTGTTAATCAGCTATCTGATTTACGGTGTCATCGCTTTTTTCATTATATGCACCTTTACACAGCATCTCACCACAGACTATATTGAAAAGCAGGAGGCATCCAATCTCTACAGGGAAGCATCCATCATTGCAGGTGATTACGCCGCCGAATACTTTGGCTCATCCATGTCGCTTAGCGATTTCCAGAATCACATGAAAATCGTAGCCGACTATATGGATGCCAAGGTATGGGTGGTCAGCCCTGACGGTGAGCTGCTCATGGACTCAGATGATCCGTCAATAGGCATTGATACCCAAAATGACAGTTCTAAGCCTGTAGTGATAAATGGCTTTGATGTCACCGATTTTGGCAGCAACAACTATATGATTGGAGATTTTTACGGTTGCTTCAAACATAAGATGCTGTCCGTATTTTCCCCGGTAAATGTCTCGTACCAGAATATCGGCTACATAGTCATTCACAAGACAATGAGCCATATCACGGCAGGTGTAAATGGTTTTATGAACATCTCCTTTTACACTGTAGCGCTCATTTTTGCCTTTGCATTTGTTCTGCTTTTCATGATGAGCCGCTCCATTTACCGTCCTATCTCCAAAATCACAAAGACCGCAAAGAAGTATGCAAAGGGTGATTTCACTGCCCAGATTGATGTACATTCCAATGACGAAATCGGCTATCTGGCAAACACACTAAACTACATGGCAACTGAGCTTGATACGCTTGAGGAGGATCAGCGCAAGTTTGTTTCCAACGTGTCACACGACTTCCGCTCCCCTCTTACCTCGATAAAGGGCTACGTGGAGGCTATGCTGGACGGAACCATCCCTGTTGAGATGCAGGATAAATACTTAAACATCATCCTTTTTGAGACCGAGAGGCTTAATAAGCTCACCAAGAGTCTTATTGATCTGAACCAGTTCGGTCATCACGGCATACACCTGGATATTGCTGATTTTGACATCAATACAATGATCCGCACGACAATCCTCACCTTCGAGGGTAAATGCAGTGAAAAGGGCTTAAGCTTTGACCTGCTGCTCACCGGAAAAGAGCTTTTCGTGCGCGGTGATATGGTCAAAATCCAGCAGATTCTTTACAACCTGATTGACAACGCTGTGAAATTTTCAAATAATGATTCGAGTATCAAGATTGAGACAAGTATCAGAAATGAAAAGGTGTTTATATCAGTAAAGGATCACGGTATCGGTATACCAAAGGACAGCCTTTCAAAGATCTGGGAGCGCTTCTACAAGAGTGATTTATCCCGCGGAAAGGATAAGCGCGGTACGGGACTTGGCCTGTCTATAGTTAAAGAAATCGTGCAGGCACATGGTGAGAATATAAATGTAATAAGTACTGAGGGTGTAGGAACTGAGTTTATATTTACGCTGCCGCTCAGCCAAAAAGAAGGGTGAGGCGCAGCTCATCATATGATAGGTGTGGTGGGCGCCTCGCTTTTTAGGTTGTGAGGCTGCCGGCATAGCACACAGTATATTCCTCAGAAAAATGTGAAGTCAGCCGCGGTTCTTTATCCGGACAGGTTACGATTTTATTTATGTTTTCTTTCTTCTTTAATTTATGGAACTCCGCGGCAGTTCACATTTTTCTTCGGAACACACTGTATGCTCTCCGGCTAATTCAGGTTTACGAGCGAGGCGCTTTGCTACCTTGCATTCTGGCAGTGCCGGACTTATTTCACTTACGTGAAATTTTGTCCGGCACTTTTTTCTTCTTAAATTTGAAGCTCATTTCACTTATGCGAAATGAGCTTATTTAATAGTTATATATTGTTTATAAATATTCTGAGCCGCCTTGAAAACACAAGAAAAACTGATTTTAAATAATTACACTTATATCACATTTTTATGGCTCGTATTTGCTGCCGGCCGGGTCGGTTACTGTGTAGTCTCCGCCGGATATGTCGGCTGTGGTTTCAAAGTCTGTGATGTCCTGATTTACGGTACCATCGAACAGGTCATATGTGAAGGTGTAGCCCTGTGCCGATACTGCTTTGACATATATTTTGATATTGCTTGCAGCTGTGACAGGGATTAAGTCTTCGATTTTGACTGTGCCTTCGAGGCTATGGAGCTTACCGTCGTCTTCTTTTGAGGCATCAGAGGTATCATTTTCCGTGTCATTCTTTGAGCCATCTTTTTTGGCATCATCCTTCCGGCTTAAGGCGGATGTGATGGAGTCTGTGTCTGCAGAGTCTGCACTGTCTGTGCCGTTTTCTGCCAACAGCTGTCGGATATCGTAAGTCTTTAGCTCTGTTTCTGAGCTTGCAACTACGAGCTGCACACTGTTAAAGTCAAAGTAATCATTTCCCATGACCGCTACATCTACATCTGTGCCAAGCTTTATGCTGCCATTGTCAAAGGTTGGTTTATCGGCAAGTATGCCGGATGCTACATTTTTGAACACTGATGTCACACCTTCAAACTCATCGAGCACCTCTGTGCTTCTCTTATTTCCGTCAACAAACAAAAATGTCACATTGCCTGCATAGTCCTCAGACAGCGGAAGTGTGGCCTCGCCCGTATACTTGATGCCGTTTAGCTCGAGCGGTATCTCGTTTGTACCGAAAAATACACTGGTTTTTGTATCCTCTGTGTACTCCTTTGGCACCACCGAGACAGAGACTGTGTATGTCTTATCGGTAAAGTCTGCACTTTTTAAGGAAATATCCCAGTCTGTTATGAGGCTGGCCTCCTCCTCAAGGGTGGACTTGATATCATCCTGCATGGTCTGCACATCGGAAAGTATCACCGATGTGTTGTCTGAGGTGTATGACATCTGTGTCTCGAGCTTTTTTATCCTGTTATTAAGCAATACTGCCCCCGCAATAAGTGCGGCGAGCAGTATTATGGTAATCGCATTGAAAATATTTTTTTTCAAATTCATATTATAGTGTTATTCCTCATCTTCCTCTGCAGCCACAGCTATTCCAAGCTCCTCAAGCTGCTTTGGATCTACAGTTCCGGGTGCCTCTGACATGAGGTCCGAAGCGTCCTTTACCTTAGGGAATGCAATAACCTCCTTGATATTGTCTGTATGCAGCATATGCATGCAAATACGGTCAACACCGAAGGCAAGTCCTGCGTGTGGCGGTACACCATATGAGAATGCATCAAGCAGGAATCCAAACTGCTCATGTGCACGCTCCTTTGTGAAGCCAAGCACCTCAAACATCTTCTCCTGGATGTCATCCTGATGGATACGCACTGAGCCTCCACCGAGCTCTGTACCATTGAGTACGATATCATATGCCTTTGCACGAACTGCGCCCGGATCTGAGTCTATCTTGTCCCAATCCTCCTCCATAGGCATAGTGAATGGATGATGCATTGCCATAAATCTGTTTTCCTCATCAGACCACTCAAGGAGTGGGAACTCTGTTACCCAGAGGAAATTGTACTTGTTCTCATCAATCAGGCCAAGCTCAGCTCCGAGCATGAGACGAAGCGCTCCAAGTACATTCCATACGATTTTATTCTTATCAGCTGCGAAAAGGAGTAAATCTCCCGGCTTTCCGTTCATCTTTGCAACAAGTGCATCAAGCTCAGCTTCTGTCATAAACTTGGCAAATGATGACTTGTATGTACCATCCTCATTGATGCACAGATAAGCAAGTCCCTTTGCTCCACAGCCCTTTGCATGCTCTACAAGCTTGTCAATCTTCTTACGAGGCATCTTTGCCTGTCCCTCTACATTGATACCGCGGACAGAGCCACCGTTTTCAAGAGCTCCTGTGAATACTCCAAAGCCACAGTCCTTTACCACTTCCGAAACATCGCAAAGCTCCATACCAAAGCGTGTATCAGGCTTGTCAGAACCAAATCTGTCCATAGCCTCCTGCCAAGGCATACGCTTAAACGGAATCTCAACATCCACATTTATGACCTCTTTAAAAAGGTGCTTTAACAGTCTCTCATTTACCTCGATTACATCATCGATATCTACGAATGAAAGCTCCATATCTGCCTGTGTAAACTCAGGCTGTCTGTCTGCACGCAGATCCTCGTCACGGAAGCATCGTGCAATCTGGAAATATCTGTCATAGCCTGAAGCCATCAGAAGCTGCTTAAAGAGCTGTGGTGACTGTGGAAGCGCATAAAAATGTCCGTGGTGTATACGGCTTGGCACGAGATAATCTCTTGCTCCCTCCGGTGTAGACTTGCAAAGGATTGGTGTCTCTATCTCCAAAAAGCCCTCGTTTGCCATAAAGTCACGCATCACACGAAGCACATTGCTTCTGAGCATGAGATTTCTCTGGATATCAGGACGGCGAAGATCCAGATAACGGTATTTAAGTCTGATGTCCTCGCTGGTCTTTGAATTCTCCTCAATCTGGAATGGAGGTGTCTGTGCCTCTGAAAGCACTCTGATTGATGTAGCGATAACCTCGATATCACCTGTCTTTAAGTTCTCATTGACAGCAGCTGTTCTCTTCTGGACAGTTCCCTCAACTGCGATGACGAACTCACTTCTTAAGGTGCCTGCCTTTTCAAAGCCCTCTGCACCTACATTTTCCTCGCCGAATACTATCTGAAGTATTCCGCTTCTGTCTCTTAAATCTACGAAAATGAGACTTCCTAAATTTCTTCTCTTCTGTACCCAGCCCATCACGGTGACCTTCTCACCGATATTGGCATTTGATACCTCTGTACATCTATGGCTTCTATGTAAGCCCTGCATTGATTCTGCCATTTTATACTCCTTATATTTCTAATATATATTTATTCTAATAACTGTTTGGTACCACTGCTACACAGCTAAACTGCTGCTTATCAGATTCCTATCTGTTAAAGAACTCAACAAACTCCTCGTAGCCCTCTTTCATAAGCTGCTCCTTCTGGAATTTCTTGTTCTTGTTCATGCGCACAACAAGCACCTGCTGTCCGTTTGCTCTTGCGTCTTTTGCCTGGTTCATGACATCAACAAGCTTGTCTGCCGTATATTTCTTCTCAACCAGATAAGCCACCTTCTTTGGACTCTCAGGAATCTTGAAGCCGCTCTCCATGAGAAGCAGGATAATTCTCTCAAAACCGATTGAAAAACCACAGGCCGGTACATCATTTCCGGTGAACTTTCCAATCATCTTGTCATATCGTCCGCCACCGCCACAGGCTGCGCCAAGCTCAGGCATTGATATCTCAAAAATAGTTCCTGTGTAGTAGCTCATTCCACGAACAAGTGTAGGGTCAAATACGAGCTCAAACTTTGCTCCCTTTGTGGCATTAACAGCCGTAGCTATCTCTGTCATATTTGTAACCACTTCTTCGTCTAAATATTCACCGAGCTTTTCTGAAAGTATATTTACACCCTCAGTGACATCCCTTGTCTGCTCCAAAAGCTTGAACAAATCAAGATATTTGTCAATATTTTCCTGTGGGTAGCCATCCTGTGCAAGCTCACTTGCAACACCTTCCACTCCTATCTTGTCCATCTTATCGAGTGTGATAAATACGCTGTCGTAGTCCTCCTCAGCGAAACCACTGTAAGCAGCCATTGCCTTTAGGATTCTTCTCTCGTTGATTCTTATCTCAAAGTTCTCGAAGCCGAGTCTGCCGATTGTGGTAGTGGTTGCTGTAATCAGCTCTATCTCTGCCAGATTGCTTGGCTCTCCGAGTATATCTATATCACACTGTGTAAACTGTCTGTAGCGGCCTCTCTGAGGTCTGTCTGCTCTCCACACACTGCCCATCTGAAGTGCCTTAAACGGCGATGGCAGGTTGTTGGCATTGTTTGAATAATATCTTGAAAGTGGCACTGTAAGGTCGTAGCGCATTCCAAAGTCTACTACATCCGACTCTTCCTTTGCTGTCTCCAGATTCAGCTTCTCGCCTCTCTTCATTACCTTGAAGATCAGCTTCTCATTTTCTCCGCCCTGCTTGCTTGTGAGATTTGCTATATTCTCCATGCATGGTGTCTCTATCGGTGTAAATCCAAAGCTTCTATATGTATCCTTGATCACACTTGTCACATAATCACGGATTTCCATCTCTGCAGGTAATATATCCTTCATGCCGTTGACCGGCTTTTTGCTCAGTGCCATTTGGTTTCCTCCATCTATATTAAAATATTGAATTCATTAGCTATTCTATTATACTTTTCGGTTTTGCAATCGTCAAGGGTTTATGGCAATTATACGGGCTGCAAGCCACGGGACCGCTAGGGCATACGCATATGCTTTGCTTTCACTACGCTTTGCCGCTAAGATACTGTACGGATTATGCTTTTTGCGCTTCTATGCTTGACGAAACCGTCGAAACGCGCCTTCCGTGGCGCGGTTCTCCTTGACTTGCCCTCCATGGCAAGTCATTTCTGTGCTTCATGTGCATAATCCTACAGTATCTAAGCGGCTTCGCTATTCGCTCAATCAAATGCATATGCGTGCGCCCTTGCGGTGCCGTGACTTGCAGCCCTTACTCTGTGACAGTATTTTCATTTGCACGGTTTCTTCCTAGTTTCTTCAATAAACTTGGTTGTACTGCAAAGGTAACGAGCATCTGCTGTGAAGGGTTACAAATGCTAATGTTCGTCTACTGTGGAAAATTTCAGATGCTAATGTGCTTCTACTGCGGTGAATTGCAAATGCTAATGCACATCTACTGCGGTGAATTACAAATGCTAATGCACATCTACTGTGGCGGATTGCAAATGCTAATGCACATCTACTGTGGCGGATTGCAAATTCCGCACGGTGACAAGCCCATGGATTTTGCTTCATCAAGCGTTACCTCTGTGTCACTCTTTTTCAAGGTCCGACAGCCCGCCCGGTGATATTTCTTGCCGGTTGCAGTGATATGAACCATCGTCTCGCTGTTTGAAGAATCTGCATCGCTATTTTCTGCTGCTGAGCTGTCTGAGCCTGATGATGCACTTTCTGTTGTACTGCTTGAAGAGCCGGATTCTCCTGCCCCGCTTCCATCGCTGCTCTGCGAGCCTTCATTCTTCGGTGTATCCGTCTGAGCGCTCTGCTTCTGCGGAGTGGTGCCATCCAGCCAGCTGTCACCATTCTCATAGTTTATTCCAACTCCGGGCTGCACATTATAGCAATAGACATTAAAAAGTATGCCGCCACCGTTATCCTCAACCGACTTTGCCTCTATGAGAACGCCGTTTGCAACTAGATTGCTGCCCGAGAACATAGGAGTCACCCTGTAAAGCACATGATTTCCTGTATTGTTTACATAATCCGCTACCAGATTCTCAAACGGCAGCATGCCCTCCACATTCAGGTATCTCGTACCGGTAATAAGATTCTTCGGATTGGCATTCTCGCCGGCAAGCTGATAGCCAATAAGATGACAGCGATTATATAAATACCTGTCCTTTATCACATCATACTTCACCGTATGCCAGCCTGATGGCTTTATCATGCCTATCTTGCCACGCTCCTCAGTCGGCATGATATCCTTGCAGATATTGGCATAAGCCACACCGCATCTGCCAAGTGAATCCAAATCACTGTAATTTTCAAAAGCAGTGGTAGTCATATCGCTGTCCGTAAAAAAAGGCTCATTATTGTTGACAGCCACGTATGCCTTGCCATCATATGCAGGAATCGCATCAAGTGAAACATAAGAATTGTTGTTTACAAGATCCTCCTGTGGCCCATCCGCATTATCCTTGCTGCCTAAAGCACCGGAAGAATCCTCACCTGCCACTTCAGCTACTGCGACATGCCCGGCACCTTCAGTGCCGGATAAATCAGTGGAGGCACAGCCTGTAAAAATTGTAGCAATTGCAAGTAATTCACATAGTGTAATTGCAGCTGTTTTCCTTAACTTTAGCCATATGTTCATATAAAATCACTCTTTCTATCAATCGATTGATATTGGATTTTCCCTAATCACAATAAATTAAATGAATACTTAAATTACTAAACCTAATATACTTTTATTTCCTCGCTTCATTTATTATATCAAACGTTTGTTTGTTTTTCAACCCTTGCTGTAAAGCTATATATTTCCCACTATTTTGGTATGTTAGTGAGTTTCCCCGGTAGTACGCACCTATGTCACGTAAACTAAAAAAAGGATTCGAGCAAATGCTCGAATCCTTATAAATACCAGCTTATTAAACTATCATTTAAGATTGCTCGATGATACTAACAACTCTCGAACTTCTTTTTTAGTAAATATACACACAATCAAAACCTATATGTATATTTTCTATAAAATAAAAAGGAAGCCGGACGCATCCAACTCCCTTAGGCATAGTCCGCAGACGTCCGCCGCAATTCTGTAATATATTATGCCATAATGAAAACTTTTATGCAATAGCACTTTTGAATTTTCCACAAATATTTTTGAATTCTCTACAAATACTTTTTCAATAAGCTCAATAGTCACCCGAGTTTCCCGTTTTGTAAACGAGTTTCACATTTTGAAAGCGACCTTCAAATTTTGTACCCGACTTTCCACTTTTGTAATGACTTTCCCGTTTTTTCCCTTG